>ENA-ORPF01001114-ORPF01001114.1-human-gut-metagenome-genome-assembly--contig:-NODE-1114-length-23340-cov-4.220915_pt1 | contig 23340 bp, 26 predicted proteins | sample MGYA00242140_ERZ509070 | MGnify/ENA primary metagenome ERZ509070 (study PRJEB26280, sample SAMEA2338713) | human gut metagenome | biome: human gut; feature: human-associated habitat; material: faeces... | reverse complement strand
TCCAGGCCAGACTGGGCGATGCCCAGATCCTCCAGGAACATGGCCTTCTCCTCGGCGGGCAGCTCGGCGATCTCCGCCTCCAGCTTGGCGCATACCGGGATCACCTGGGCCCCCTCGGCCTTGGCCCGCTCCTCCGGGGACAGCTTGGCCAGCCGCTGCTTCTCCTGCTGTTCAGCCTCCCATGCGGCCTTGGCCTCCGCGATCTTGGCCTCCACATCGGCCTCGGAATAGCTCTTGCCACCCTGGGGTTCCTGCTTGGTGCCCTCACCCTCCTTGGGGGCAGGGTCGCCGTCCTTCTTGGTGCCCTCGCCGGAGCCGGGGGCCGGTTCCTCCTTGCCTCCGAAGAGGGAGTCCCAAAACTTCTGGAAGGCCGTGCGCTGCTCTGCGGTGGGCGTTGTGGGCTGCTGATTGGTCTGCTGGGGGGTCTGCCCCTCGCCGCCTGCGGCAGGGGCGGTGCCGGTGGTGGTCGTGGTTTCTGCCATCGTCAATTCCTCCTTGTGTAGTCGTGTAAAAGTAGAATATAAAAACGCCCCTCAAAAGGCGTTTTTACCTGGTTTACAGGCGGGCCGCGCCCGCGTTCAGGAAGCATATTTTTTCTTCCATTCCTCAAATTTGATATTGCCGTCCAGGGGATTGCCCTCCCGTTTGGCAAAGACGCTCTTCTTGAAATACGCCCGGATGATACACAGGCAGTTGGGGTGGATGGGCGGCAGGTTCACACCCGGCTCCGCTTCATCCACCCGGAACACCCGCCCATTCAGGTCGCTGCAGGTGCAGCTGCCGGAATGCTCGGTGCCGCCGAGAAACTGGTATTCCTCGATGCCGCTCTCCTTGTAGCCCATCACCTCGCCCTGGTTGGCGAAGTATTTGCACTCCGTCCGCACCAGACGCTCGGCGTTGTAGCGCCCCTTGTCCATTACCTCATCGATGGCGCAGGCCATCTTCTGGACGCTGCTCCCCTGGATGAAGCCCAGGGTGATCTCCCGCTTGGCCAGCGCCGAAAGGTGGTCGCAGGCCCCCCACACGGCCTCGGAGTAGTGCTTCTCGCTCCATGGGAAGGACAGCACCCGCTGGATCAGCTTTTTGTCGATCTTCGCCACATGGAAGCCCAGGCCGATCCCCCGCTGGATGGAGAAGCAGCTCTCGTAGTAGTTGACCTGCAGCATATCGCCCAGCAGGGTGTCCAGCTTCGTGGTGCTGTCCTCGGCCAGGTCGATCATGTTCTGGTAGACATTGGCCAGCAGCTGCTCCTTCCGGGTGATCCGGCTCTTCATAGCCAGGGTGTTCAGCTCCAGCAGGGCCTTGCTGCCCTTGGCCGCGTCAGATGCCTCGGCGATGTATTCCTCGATGGATTTGCGCCACACGCTGTACTCCTTGCCCTCCAGGAGCTGCCGGGCCGCCTCCTCGGTCAGCCCGTTGTCCTTGGCAAAACGGGCAAACAGCGCCTCGATCTCCTTCTCAATGTTGAAGGCCGCCTCGTCATAGAGGAAGATCAGCTCCCTGGCGTAATCGTCGGTGCGCTTGGTGTTCTGCAGCACCCGCTCCTTGGCGTCCTCGATCCACTCGTTGCGCGTCCAGTAGCTCATGCGCCCTCACCAGCCTTTTCCTCCGGCTCATCTTCCGGGGAAGCCTCCGCTCCCTCCGGCTGGGCCTTGGCCTGGGCCAGCGCCTGGGCCAGGGCGTTGTACTGGCCGAAGCTGTTGACCTCCTGCTGCTTCTCATCCTCCAGCTTCTGCAGTTCATCCTGCACATTGTCGATGGTGGGCAGCATCTGCAGGCGGGTTTCGCGGGACAACTCCCCGGACAGCATGGTGATGATCTGCGCGATCTCCAGCACATTCTGCGGCTTGTTGCGCCGGAATTGGATGTCAATGTCCCGGTAGTCAAACTGGCCGCCCTGGATGTTCAGGATGTGGGTGATCAGCTCGATGCGCCGCTGCAGGCCGCGCTTGAACTTCCGCTCCTTGATGGCGCAGATCTGCTCCAGCCCCCACAGCTTATAGGACACCGCCACGCCGGACAGGTTGCCGCCGAAGTTCGCGTCCGTCAGGTTGGGCACCGCCGAGAAGATGTGCATATCCTCCCGCAGCCGCTTCTTGTAGTTCTCCAGGGCCGTGTCGCTCACCTCTTTGATGAGCCACTGGATGTCGCCGCCGTCCTCTAGGATGATGGCTCCCTTTTCCTTCATCTCCGCAATGTCCTGGGAGGTCACGGCCCCCATCTTCAGCACCTTCAGCAGCGCCTCATCGTTGTACTGGAAGAAGTTCGCCGTGTTGCTCTCCACCCGGTTGTATGCGTCGATCAGCGTGATCACGCCCTCGAAGTCCCCAAGGCGCTCCTCGTTGTTGATGTACTCCACAAAGGGCACATCCCCCCAGTAATGCTCCCGGATGTCCAGCAGCTCCAGCGCCCCGCCGTTGATGCTGCGGAAATACCAGCAGTCCTGGGCCGTCCAGAACTCCACCTTCTTGATGATGTTCTTGTCCTTGTCCTTGGAGTACACGATGCGGATGGCCGCCATGGGCGTGTTGTACCCCGTCTCGCAGATATAAATGCAGCCGTCAGGCGGCACCTTGGTGAAGCGGATCTGCGCGTCCTCATCCAGGTAGAGCATTTCAAAGCAGTCCCCGTTGATGCTGGCACCCTTGGCCAGCTCCATGTTCTCGTCCTGCTCATCGTTGTAGTCGAAGATGTCCTGCAGCGCCTCCAGGTATGCGTCATTTTGGGAGCTGTAGACCACCGGCTTGCCGATGAAGTACCCGGTGGCCGTGTCCGTGATATATTTCGCCATGTTGTTGACCAGGCGGTTATTGGGGGCGGTGCTATCCTTCTTCCTGTGCCGGAGGATGTCGTGGTCGCCCTCGTAGTATCCCTCCAGCCTGGCGTACTTGGTGTGCCCCTCGTTTTCGTCAATGATCTCCTTGATGTCCGCCTCCGTCAGGCTGTCTAGCAGGGATCGTTCCATGAAGATGACCGGCATTTAACAAAACCTCCCCAGCTGTGATTGATAAAAGTCCTGCCTGATTTTCTCGGCTACTTCTTCCAAGTCAATCGTTACGGTCATGCCGTCTGCTACATTCACCTCTCTGTAACGGTGCTTTTTCAGAACAGGAGCCGCCGCAGCCTCTGCCACATCTGTGGTGGCGGGCTGAATATAGCCCAAGCCTTCCATCCGCTTGCGTGAACATCTGTCGCGCTGCGGGCAAATGTTACACTTGCTGGCCATTCTTGATAAGCCCATGAAACCCCTCCTTAAATTCCAAACTCGGCCCGATTCACGATGCGGAACCGCTTCACCCTCTTTGCGATGGAGCGCGCACCCTCCAGGGCGTCCGGGCCATCGTCATGCGCCCCCATGGGGAACTGTGTCAGCTGCTCCAGCAGCCGCTTATGGCGGCGGTTGAATTTGATATACTTGTTCTTTACATCCGGCTGCAGCGTCTGGATACGCATGACCTTGTCGCTGGTCTGCTGCACCTCCTCGATTGGGAGGTAAAGCCCGGCCTTGGCGCTGGCCTTGGCCAGCTCCTCCTTCAGGAACCACTGGAACTGGTTTGTCTCCGCGCCCAGCTTCCGGTAGCCGTGCCCGAAGCTGGCCCGGAGCCACCGCTCCTTGGCCAGCACATCCGCGATGATCCGGTCAGGGTGACGCCGCTCGATGTCCGCGTCTACCACATACATATACCCGCTGCCCTTGTGCTTGGCCAGGGTGACGATGGCGGAGAAGTCGCTCCGCTTGGTCTTGCCCAGCGAGGGGTCGATGAACCCAAAGAAATCGAAGGCCGGGTCGCCGAAGTTGACCTCCGCCTCGTTGTAGTAGTCAAACCATTCCTCCATGAACAGGCAGTCATCCGGGTTGATCGGCTCGTTCTGCTCCTCGGAGTTAAACGATGCCTCGCCCTCCGACACCCGCATCACCATCAGGTCGTAGTAGGACAGCTTTTCCTCCCACAAGACCTGGGTGCCCTCCAGCATGGCCTCCTTGTGCGCCTGGAAGAAGGCCAGCGCCTCAGATTCCCGGTCATCGTTGGACAGGTCGGTGAAGATGATTTCCACTGCTGCCACAGGTCATCCGCCTGGGAAAATTGGATCACCGCCTTGTACTTGATGGAGCGGTAGGCCGGGTTGGTCAGCGTTTTGGCCAGCAGGCTGTCATAGTGGAGCAGGGTGCCAATATAGATAATGTCGGTGTAGTCATCGCCGCACTTGCTTACCGCCTTGTCAAACCAGTCCTTCAGCTTCTTGCGCTGCTCCGGCGTCCGCACATTCTCATCGTTCTCCACATCATCCAGGATGATCAGGTCGGGCCGCCAATTCCGGTGCTTCCGGCCACGGATCTTCTTACCGCTGCCAATGGCCTCGATCTTGATGTTAGTCTTGGTCAGCAGCACATTGCTGCGCCACACGCTGCCCGCCAGCACCCCGAAGTCCTCCAGGATCGCCGTGTTCTCCTCAAACTCCACCCGGATGTTGTCCAGGAAGCCCTCTGCCTGCTCGGAGCTGTCCGAAATGATGATGGGATAGTGCTTGTATCCGTACAGGGTAGAGTGCATCGTGCCTTTAAAGGTCAGGTTGGTGGACTTGGCGTGTCCACGGGGGGCCGCCACCGCCCGGCGTGTTCCCGGCAGGCGGCTGATCATCTTGGTGTCCGCCGCCGTCAGGGGATAGCGCCCCTTCAGCACACCCTGCTGCCAGATTGCGTCCAACTCCCGGTGAAACTCCGGGGAGGGCTTGCTGAAGTAGTGGGGGAAGTAGGCCCGCCCAAAGAACTCCATATCGATGGCTCCCAGCTTCCAGCGCAGGCCCCCCGGCCCCGTCATGGGGTGCCCCGCTTCAAACTCCCGCCGAAGCTGGACGCGCTCCGGGGAGTCGTCCTTGTTTAAGAAACCTTTTAGGAGTGCGCGCAGACCGTTTAAATCTGTACCCTCCTCACTGTATAATTGGCTCTCTGCCTCGGCGATGGCTCCCGCCAGGGCGTTGATGCTCTGCTTTTTTCGCTTATTCAAAATGGCCTGTCCTCCTCCCGCTTTCAACAGGGGGCCGTAAACGCCCCACAGCGGCCTTTCCGGGCCGTTTGGGGAATTACCCCCGCCTGCCCGGTGCGGCGAATTTAAAGGGGTTTGTGCGCGGCTTAAACGGTATTCCGGGCAATAGAAAGAACCGGGGGTGAAAAACAGGGGGCGAAGGGGTGTGCTTCGCCACCCAGCCTGCTGTTCAGCCCGGTTCTTTTGCACTGTATTTCCACCGGCCTCCCCAGGCGGGACGAATCAACCGCCTGCTTTGTCCGGCTTCCTGTAAACGCCCTTTAAGAACTCTCGTCCTCATCCTCACCGCCCTCCGTGGAGAGGGTGAGTGTTTTCAGCTCCCCGCACAAGCTGATCTCCACCTTGGCGCGGCGGGCGCGCTTGTCAAGGTCGATGCGGCTGACGGGGAAGTGCCTCAGCACACCCTCCACGATCCGCACACCGCCCTCCGGCAGCGTCTCCACCCTGGAGGGCTTCAGCACCTCGCCGCCGTTGTCCAGCAGCCGCAGCCACTCCACCTCCAGGTGGGTCAGATAGGAGGGGGACAGCCCGTTGGGGCCGAGGAAGCGGAGTACATGGGGGATCGCCTTCACCCGGTAGTAGTTCTCCGCACTGTACTCCAGCGCCAGGAATACATAGCCCGGCAGCAGCGTGTAGACCTTCGTTGTCCAGCCTCCGCCGTTGCGGATCGCCCGCTCCTCGCGGGGCACTGCCGCCCGGATGCCCAGGCCCTGCAGCGCGTCGCGCACCCCGGTTTCCTGCCCGGTTGATACCTGCAGGACATACCATCTTACCATGTCCTCACCTCGCTTCCAGTCCGTCCTGTTTCTTGCTGTTCAGGAACTCATTGACCTGGCGGTAAAGGTCAGGCCGCTCCTTGGCCATGGCCTGCCACACCAGGGACTTCACCGCGTCCAGGCCCGCCTCTGTGGTGTCCTGGTTCTGGATCTCCACCCGCTTCTTATAGGCCGCTGCGCGCACCAGCGCGTTGGCCTCCCGCAGCATCTTGTCGATGCTTACCCCCTGCCAATCCTCCTCCGAGGTGTTGGCCAGGGCGTTGAGCAGGTTCTGGCTGGTCAGCCGGATGATGGCCTCGGTGGTGTCCAGGTCGGGGTATTTGTCCAGCTCATCCATCATGCGCCGGAAGTTCTCTTGGGCCATGTTCAGCATCTGCACCTCCGCCTGATATGCTCTGGCGTAGCGGCAGACGCTGGCAACGGAGATGCCCACACCGTTTGCCCCCAGGAAGTCTACGATCTCGGAATAGGTGCTGCCGGACAGGAGCATCTGCTCCACTGTCTCCCGCAGGGCGGGGTCGAGAGCGTCTATTTTGCTGTGCTTTCGGTTGCCCGCTTTCTTACCCATCCCTTACACCTCGATCATATCGTCCTCGATGCCACCGGCCAGCAGCCGGATGCCCTTGCCCGTCAGCTTGGCCTCCAGCGCCGTGTAGTCCGTGTCGGCCAGGGCCGCAGGCTCTTTGTTGGAGATGCGCCGCAGATGGATGTAGCCCTCTTCAGTCAGGAAGTTCACGCTGTCCAGAAACTCATCCTCGGCGATGCCGTCATCCTCCAGGACACTCTGCACACCCGTCAGCTTGTTGTACTTCAGCCGGAGGATGTTCACCGTCCGCAGCACCTTGCCGTTGTTATGAACAAAGCTGCCCGCCCGCAGAGCGCGCTTTTCAAGATTACTCACTCTTCTTATCCCCTTTCATTTCCAGCAATATATCCATGATCCGGTCGAGCTTCCGGTCTGTCTTAGCCTGCTCCCGGAAGAAGTCCTCCTTAGTGATGTAGTCCGCTTTGATCTGCTTGATGTCCCCACGGCACTCGTCCAGATCCTTCCGGTGCTCGGCGCGGGGGGTGTAGTCAGCGCGGATCTGCTTGATGTCTGCCTGCAGGGATTGAACCGTACTCTCGTAGTCGGACTTCTTCACGCTGTTTTCGCTGATTTCTTTCATCGACTCGTCCAGCTTGTCGATGCGTCCAAATAGAGAACGCTTCAGCAGATAGACCAGCCCGGCGGTTACAAATCCAAGCAGCAGCACGGCCAGCCACCAGGTTCCAGCGTCAAATGTCATAACAAAAACCTCCGCGCAAAAAAATAGAAGGTACATCGGATTTACACCGATTGTACCTTCTATTTGCGAAGCGGGAAAATAAAGCCCTTTATGAAATTGCTTAAAAGAGGGATTGTTGCCCATCCATAGGTCGGGTGCGCACCTCCCGCATCTTATCTGATACAATACTCCTGATCCGCACTTCTGTCAATCCGTACCTTCCGGCCAGCTCCTTGAAGTTGTATCCATCGAACTCCTCGCGGATCTGCTCATCGCGGGCCATCCGCTCCCAGGCGTCCGCCTTGGGGATGTAGATAGACAGGCCCCCGAACACAGACACCAGCCGCTTGTAGTTGTCCAGGCCGATCAGCTCAGCGACCTGCTGCTGTTCCTCATCCAGGTCGGACATCTGCACCCGATCCAGCGCGCTCATCCGTGCCCACCACCTCGCTTTGCGTTGTTCACATACCCCTTCAGCACCTCGATCAGCTTGTTGCAGGCCCGGAAGTCCAGCCAGATAAAGGGCTGCTGGGGGGTGGAGTCCACCTTCAGCTCCTTGCGGATGATGCCGCACAGCCGCTCCCCCAGGGAGGCCGCGCTCGGCTCCTTATCCTTCTTGGCCAGCTGATACATGAGCGCCCACACCTTTCGCTGCTGGCCGTCTGTGGCCCCGCCTGGCCGCTCCGGGTGGGTCTTGGGCTTGTGCCGGGCCAGCGGAGCCGCGCCCTGGCGCTTCTGCAGGTCGGCGATCACCGCCTGGGCCTCCGTGTAGGTCAGGGACTTCACTGAGTCTTTCCCGGTCAGGGCGGACACCAGCGCGTGAAGGTCATCGTCCTCGTTCCCGCGCTCCACAATGCCCAGGGCATTCCCAATGGCATAGATCTTCCTGATCTGCTGGGCGTTGATGGCTGCCATGCCCGCCCCTCCTTTCTGTTACACTTCCGGCTGCTCGGCCTCCACGCCGACCTTCATGCCTTCCTCCACGATCACGGCGGCGCGGATGATGTCAATGGCCTCTTGGGTGGTGCCCTCCCAGCCTGCGGCCTCCAGAACCTGCGCCAGCCATTCCCAGTTGATGACCTCGGCGGCCAGAAACGCCCAGTCGCTGGCCTCCTGCTCCGGCAGCCCCGCCACCTTCTCCAGCAGCGCCTTGTCCTTCTCATAGCGCCCCTTCAGCTTCTTCCGCAGGGTCGCCTGGATCTTGGCGTCGCTGGTGATGGCCCGGATGGTCTCCTCCAGGCTGCCCATCGTGAAGTTGCCCTGGCAGACCATGGCCAGCAGCCGCTTGCAGGGTTCCGTCATCTTGTCCACGGTTTCGGACTTCACGAAGTCCCCGGCCACCTCGCCCAGCACCTTCTTCACCATGGTCAGGGAGATGGGCTTCACCGTGGCCGTGTTCGTCACCGTCACCCGGCTGTTCTGGCTCCCCCAATAGCTGATGGACAGCAGCTTGGTGTCCTTCAGCGCGACTGTGGCCATGGTTTCAAACTGGCCCTTCAGCCAGTCCATCCGCTGCTTGATGCGGTCAGCCTCCAGCGCCAGGGCCGCGTACTCGTCCACATAGCGCCGTACCTGGTCGGCCCGCTCTTCCTTCTTGTTTTTCAACTCCACCAGTGTGTCAGCCAAGTTTCTCGACCTCCTCCCGGATGCCCAGGAAGCACTCCCGGCAGATCTGGAAGCCCCGGAAGGTCACCACCTCATAGGTGCCCTGGCAGATATTGCAGGTGGGGCGGTGCTTCTGGATCACCAGCCCGCCGTCCCCCGTAGGGGTCAGATCCACGGCGGTGCCGCCGTCCAGCCCCAGCTCGTGCCGAAGGTGCTGCGGGATGGTCAGGGTGCCCTTTTTCCCCATGCGCTTCGATGCGTTTCGCATTGGCTTAACCTCCTTCTGTTCTTGTGATGCCTCACTCTGCATTTCCACGGGCTTGTGACCGTTCCCCTGGAGGGGAGCTGCATTAAGGCCGGGGCCGAAGCCCCAGGCGCTCACTTGATTTGAAACTTCTCCGGGAAGTGGTACACATCAATGTGGCTGTGGATCTTCACTGTCCCGTCCTCCAGCCCCTCGCCGTACCCCTTCCGGTAGCCCCGCTCATAGGCCTTGCTGAAATTCCTCTGCACCCTGACCTCTTTTCCCAGCGAGAATCCGAAGCAAATCAGGAGGATCACCAGGGGAAGGAGCAACGCTTCGCCCCCGATGGACACTGGGCGGCCATTGATGATCTCAAATCCCAGCCGGATAAACGCCCCAGCGAGAAGTCCTGCGGAAAATCCCAAAACCAAAAGCAGCAGTTTGCTCACCCTCTTCATTGTCCCGTCCTCCTTATTTTCTCTTGTTCATCCACGCCAGAATGATAATGGTTACACAGATGATTGCTGTTACCGCCACCGCTGTCATGCAGTCACCCCCTTACACCAGGCCGATGCCCATGGTGCGGGCCATCGCATACAGCCCGTCGTAGCTGATGTTTTCGTTGTTCACCGCGTTGTTGTAGACATTCACTGCGCCTCGGATGCCCCACTTGGACTGGCTGATGCCATGCAGGAAGTTCAATTCCTTCTTCCGGCCATCCTCGGCCAGCTTGGGGAACAGCTTCGCCACATCCTCGTCGGTGACCTTGCGGGTGCTGTAGTAGCGGTTCATGCGAATGCGGGAGAACAGCTGGGCGAACCGTGCCTCCTGCTTGCCCACCATCCGGGTGTAGACCTCCGTGTTGCCGATCAGCGCGATGCCCACGCCCTGCTGCCCCGTGATGGGGTTTGCGTCCGCCCAGGTGCGGATCTCCTCCAGGGAGCGCAGCTGCAGGTGCTGGGCCTCATCGATGATGATGACCTTGTTTGTGCCCTCCAGCTTCTCCCGGATGGCCAGCGTCAAATCGAACTTGCTCCGGGTCTCCGGCACCTTCAGCGCCCGCGCCAGCACCTTCAGCAGGTTCCCCAGGGTGCCGGTGCTGGGCGTCGCCTGGATGTAGACGCTGGCCGTGGGGTTTTCCCGCACAAACCGCTCGGCCCCCTTGGTCTTGCCGATTCCCGCATCCCCGTGGATGATGACCATGCCCTTCTCCAGCTGGCAGTAGCGGATGAGCTTATACACATCCTCCGAAATGGAGGTGGGAATGTAGTCCTGGGTGGGGCGGTAGGGCAGGGCTTTCTCGGTGTTGACCTCCTGCTCTTCCTGAGTGCGGAAGAACTCCTCCAGCTTGCTCTCCAGGGCAGCGATGTCGCCGTTGTCGTACATACTGCGGCGGTACTGGCTCAGTGCCGTCTGGCTGATCCCCATGAGTGGGGCAGCCTTGGCCTGGCTGATGTTCTTTTCCTTCAGGAACTGCTCCACCCGTGCCTGCAGTGCGCTGTTATATTCCTTACTCATGCTCGGCTCCTCCATTTCGTTTCATTGCGTTTCGGTTCATCGTATCCAGATCCGGGCCACCAGCCACCGCCTTCAGCAATGGCTCCTCATCAGGCCGCTGCAGCTCCAATACCTTCGGGGATGCAGCGGGGACGATCCGGGCGACCTTGCTCTCGTGGGCGGCCTCCATAACCATCTCCAGCGCCGTATGCCGCCCGAAGGCCGGGAAGGTGCTGACCTTCTTGGCCTCCTTGGTGATGCGCTCCATGCGCCGCACCTTGGCCATGGCCTCCTTGACTTCCTCCTTGCTGGCCCCGTAGGTCAGCACCGCCGTGTTGTCGGCGGGGACGCTCATAATGAAGCGGTCTTGCAGGTCGTACACCCGCACCTCGCTCAGATCGTCCGGGTCGTAGCGGTAATAGACCTGCTGGCCCAGGTAATTGAACACCAGCTCGTCGTTCCAGTAGTCGATGCGCTGGCCCGCGATGTCCAGGTGTACGCCCCGGCGCGTGACCTTCTGCGCCCGACTGCTCCGCATCAGCATCAGGTTCAAATCCTCGGCGCTGGCCACCCGCTTGGTGTGCAGATTCTCATTGTAGACCTGCTGGCGGGGCTTGCCGTGGTCTTTGGCCACCGCGCCGCCGTAGGGCTGCTGGTTAAAGTACCAGTCCAGCAGCTCCTCCACCGTTTCCACCAGGGTAGAGTCCAGCGGGATCCTACCATCCTTCAGGATGAACTTCAGGCTCTCCGGCTTCTCCAGCACATTGCCGCCGGTGAAGGTATCGAACAGACGGGAGAGGTGGTCTTTCACATCCCGGAAGCGCCGCTCGATGATCTTCGCTTTTGCGTTCCGCACAATGGCGTTTGTCATGTGAATGCCCAGCCGCTCGAATACCGGGGGCGGTTCAAACCGCTCCTGGCCGTCCTTCGGCTTCTTTTTGCGGTGGCCCAGGCCGCCCACATCGTAGGTTAGGAACTCGCGGCCATTGTCTACATAGATGTTCTCCGGGATGCCGTATTTCAGGATGCCACGCCGCAGCGCGATCAGAGTGGACTGGCTGCTGGGGGCGTTGGTGACATAGCACCCGGTAAAGATGCCCGACCGGGCGTCGAAGAAGGCTGTCAGGTACAGCCGGTGGCGCTGGCCGTTCTCTCCCTCGGTGATAATGTCGAAGGTGTGGTTGTCGGCGATCCACCACTCGTTGCTCCGCATATCGTCGTAGACACGGCGGATATATGGAGCGCAGCGGTCACGGAAGGCTTTCTCACCCTCCCGGCCCAGTACCTTCAGCGGCTCCGGGATGTCGGCCTGCGCCCTGCGGTAGAAGGTCGTGTAGCTCGGCATATCCCCAACCAGCTCCGGGAAGCTCGTTTGCATCTCCAGCTTGGTGTACTCATAGCACTTTTTCAGGGGGTGCTGCCGCTCATCCAGATAGAAGTATAGGAATGCCTGCCACATGGGATCCGGGATGCTACTCTTGCCCTTCTTCCACTTGCCGCGCTTGTCGATCAGGCCATCCAGGTCGTTATCCCGCACCGCGTTCCAGCGGCGGTATAGGGTATCCACAGAAATGGCCCGCTCCGGGTATTCCAGCTTGCACCACTGTACGAAGTTTGCGTCCACCTCGGTCTTGTTGGCCCCCGGCTTGTTCCGGTAGCCCTGCCACTGCTTCACCAGCCGGAGCCAGAAGGCGATTTCCTCCTGTTCCTCAGCGGAATAGGTGTCCAGCGGCTTGGCCGCCTTCGGCTTTGCCTTTTCCGGGAAGCTGGCCTCTGGTAGGCTGGCGCGGAGCTGGTTATAATACTTCTCCTGCAGGCTTGTAGGCAGTTCCTCCACAAGGAACATCCACCCAGGTGAGCCGTCAGCGTTCAAGCACTTGTGCCCTTTTAGTTCTTCTGTTTTGGCCAGCCTCCGAATGTACTGGGTGCTGCATCCTTTCAGGCTTGCTACTTCCGCAGTACTCAGTTCGATTGCCATTCTAATCACCTGCCTTGACCTGCCATCATCAGTGCAGGGAGGTCATTCCCTGCAGACGCCCCACAGGGCGTTTCGGCTAATCGGAGTTTTGTAAAAGAAAAAGCGCCATTTTTCCAAAAATGTAATCAGTCTGAGGCTCACTCAACCTATATCGGTATTCCAAAAATTTTTCGGCATCTGCTTGTGCCTTGGCAGTCGTGGCCCACTCATCGAAACCACAGACAGGCACCGGCCATACTGTAGGTGCGCTTTCTTCAAGCAACTGGAGTTCTTTCTCTGCGGCGCACCGATCAGATACCTTGGCTAAAATAGCCATAAGACTCAGATTGGGAACTGGAATAATTAAAGTGCGAGCATCTTCGTAGTAAACACGAACGGAATCCCAATCCTCCTTTGTTTCAAGGCTGATATATTCGATGCGACTATCTGCCTGACGGAGAGCCGCTTCCAGAATGGGGACAAATTCGGCTTTTGTCATTGTTTTCCTCCCTTTGTTTCGGTAAAAATATCCTTACCCCCACGATGGAGGGCTTTGACGATTTCTCTAGCCCGCAGCGATTGAACTGTAACAGTCCCGCCGAAGGGGGTGGTGAAACACCACCTCCCTACCATTGGTAGGGGGGAGCATTTCGTTCACCCCTTTTGCAAGGACACGGTATTTTACCGACCCCCTTACAGTAGGCGGTTTCGGCTCATTGGCTTATGTGTTCTCCAGGTAGTTCAAAAGCGTTTCAAAAATCGCTTTAACCTCCGGGGTCTCCGGCTCCTTATCCCATCCCCGGTCGTAGCTCACCAGCGTGGGTGCTGGACATCCAGCCGTCCTGCTGTCCCATCGCTGTGATCTTCATAGCTCCCTATGCCTCCTCCGTAACAGTGAATACATCCTCGACCTTGCAATGCAGGGCTTCTGCGATGGCTCTGGCTCGGATGGGGTATGTGTAGCGGGCCTGGTTAAGTTCGATGCGATAAATCGCATTCTTGGGAAGTCCCGCCAGTAAGGAAAGTTTCTGGCAGGAGTATCCGGCATCCAAGCGCCGCCGCTGGATCTCGTTTACTTTAGGTACGAACATACCGATGCTCCTTTCCTTTTATTATCCATTGGATAACTACACTTGAATATTATCATATCCAACGGATAATGTCAAGCGTAAGCCCCCATTTTCCCTTTTACAATGGATAACTTATCTGCTATACTAAATTTTGCGTAAGGAGGGCCTATAACGATGGATAATGAAATTTTCGCTGCTCGTCTGAAACAACTTCGCAAGGAAAAGGGAATAACACAGAAGCAATTAGCTGAAGAACTAAAAATAAGCCTGCCATCCATAGTTCATTATGAAAATGCCCATCGCTCTCCCGTTTCGGGTGTTCTTACTCTGATGCAGCAATATTTTGATGTAAGCGAAGATTATTTGCTTGGGGAAACTGATGAGCGGCGACCCGCACAAAAGTGGGACGATCCAGAACTTGTCCAAGCTGTCAGCGATAATCTCTCATCCTTGTTTGATGCCGTAGAACAGGCAGTGCGTGGAGTGTCCGATGAGGAGCAGAAACTCATTTTTGATGTGCTGGTGGAACTTCGCCACACGCTGAAACTGAAAGACAGCACCCAGCGGCGGGAAGCTCTCCGCCTGTTTCACGATACTGCCCCCGCTGTGTTGCACTGGCCGGAGAACACCCGATCTGGCGGTACGGCGCAGGAATAAGCCCTTATTTTTTTTGCATGCTGGATTACCCTTGTATTTCACGGGACAAGCCTACCACGCAGACTCCGGCCTGTGACCGTTTTGTGAAATAATCACGAATTTCGTTAGATATATGTCGCTTCAAAAGACCGTTTAAGAAGCTCTTAAACGGTGGGAGGGGGGCGCAACTGTCCACGCTCATCCTCACGCCTTATGCCTGTGCCTCAAAGCGCCTAACCCCCGAAAATAGCGGGTTTCCCGCTGGTTGCGCCCCTGCTGGTCTTGGTTGCGCGGGTAGTTGCGGGGGGCGGCTTTCTTTCAAACGAAAAAAAGACCTTTCAAGCAGGGGAGAAGCCGCCCAGCGCGCACCCCGCTTAAAAGGTCTTTTTTATGTTCTTAAAACCCCGCAAGCCCCCGCTGTGTCAGGCTTTTCACCCTCTCGCCGTGCCTGCCGCCCTGCCCGCTTAAACGCTCTTAAAAGGGCCTCTTAAAACCCCCGCCCGATCCGTCCGCCATACGCCTGGTGAGGATAAAAAAATAAAAAAAGAAATTGCAATCCCATTTTCACAGGACTACAATTTCTTCCTCGGTTTTGCACTTGTTTATCGCTGAAATCCCTTGATTTTAGGCTAGTTCCCGTGTTTTTTCGGGATATTTCATATCAAACCCTTTGACCGGCCTATATTTCTCAACTATCCTGAAAACTTACAGGTTAATTATGAGAGGAGATGCAGAAAATGAGTTGTTGGAACAGGCGGATCACTGCGCTGCTTGCGGTTCTGCTGATTTGTACTCTGTCCGCTTGCGGGCAGTCGCAGATCCCACTGGACTATGGGGACGAAACGGCGTTTGAAGCGGACCTGAACGCAGGGAAAAACCTTGTTGGAAAGACCGTATCCTTTGTAGCAGCGGAGCTGCATCCGCAGTCACTGTACGGATATGACATTTGGGCCGGGGAACATCTGAATTTTATATCCAGTAAAAATCCGGATATTGAGGTCGGTCAGACTGTTACGGTGAAAGTGACTGCGGTGGAGAGCGTTATCGGTTCTTGGTTTATTGAATATGAAAAGGTAGATGCCGCAGCGGATGAAAACACCATCTATGCCGCAGATGTGGAAGATTCTGATAACGCTGACGAAACCGAAGCCCCGCAGCCGCTGGAGATAGCGGATTACGGCTGGTATGCTGATCCTCCCCATTCAGGCGCCGACACGATGTGCCTGCATTATTGCGGAATGATGCATAACCCAAACGAAACGCTGGTGGCATCTTATCCGAAAATAACGGTGACGATTGCTAACCCGGATGGCACGGTGATTGCAACGGACAGCCAAACGGGAGGGACTATCATGCCGGGGGATACAGTCACGCTGGTAAGTATGATGAGTGTTCCGCTTGGGCGGATCACAGATGAAACTATGGTTTCCATTCATCCAAGCTGGGACAGCTTCACATCCGTAAACCTGAAACAGGTACCGCGGACAACAGACTTTGAAATCGGCAATGTGACAGAGCAGCCGGGAAGCCAGAGTTTTGTCACCGGGACAATCACAAATCTGACGGAAAGCACCGTTGACTCTGTAAGCCTCGCCATGGTCATGCGTAAGGAAGGCAAAATAGTTTTTATGGAGAACAAGTTTTTGGATGACCTTCGGCCAGGAAGTCCGATAGCGTTCCAGTTTGACCGCTATTCTGCGTGGCCGGAGCATGACGCAGTCGAATTCTCGGCACAGGCATGGTAAAGAGGTTAAAACGGCAGGGCGGCGCGGTTTGCACCGCCCTGCTTGAACAATTTGGACTGGGGCGTGATGGAAAATGCTGGAAGTGATAGACGTTCTTCTATTCCTGTGGCTGATGGGAAAGGTATCCGGATTGCTGTTCAGGCTTGCATGGGGAGCGGTCAAGGTTATTGCGATTCTTCTGCTGGCTGCCGCCCTGCCCATGCTGGCTGCCGGATTGCTCTGCGCCGGAGGTATGATGCTGCTGGTGCCCTCCGGTCTGCTACTGTTGATTCTGGCGCTGCTGAAAGGGGACGTTTGAGCAACCAGGATTCATGCAACTGCTCAAAATGGATAAAAAAGACAACCTGCCAGTCCTGGCGGCTTGCACATTGCCTAAAATATGATATACTGAATTCAAAGGAATTACGACAAGCAGAATACAAATCAGGCAAAGGAGAGACAGATCATGAATACAGAAAAACAGGAGCAGCCGCAGACCACGGAGCCGCAGGCATCTCAAGTTCAACAGCCCCTGAAGGACAAAGCTGAGGCAGGGCGGCATCCCTTCGCAAAACTGTTGGCTAAACCGAAGGTGCTCGTAATCGCCGCCGTGGTGATTCTCGTTGCTATTGCGGCGGTTGCAGTGTTGTTGCAGACGAGCGGTCGGGAGGAGCCACAGCCGCAGGTGTTTAACAAGTCCACGCTGGAAAGGATCATCAATGTTAGCGAACTGTCCACATTTACGGCGGTTTATAACGGAATTGCTCGGGTGGCAAACGAGAAAAAGCCGGAGAAGATTGACTACTATGTTTCCTATGAGGCAACGGTGAACGCGGGAATCGACTTTCAAAAGGTTGAGATCTCCATGGATGAGGAACAGAAAACTATCACCTTGAAGGTGCCGGAAGCGCATATTACTAATCAAAGTGTGGAGATGTCCTCACTGGACTTTATCTTCCTGAACCAAAAGGCCGACAAATCCGGAGTGACGGAGGTTGCCTACAAGGCCTGCGAGGAGGATGTCCGGCAGGAAAGCGAACAGCAGTCCGCCATCTGCGAGCTGGCCAAACAAAACGCCGAAAATGTGCTGCGGGCGCTGACCCGGCCTATTGTGAATCAACTGGGCGAGGGTTACCAGCTGGAGATTGAATAAGGAGATGCCGTATGAAGAAAATGATTACACTGCTTCTGGCGCTTGTTACGATCCTTGGCTGCACCGCCTGTGGCCAGAAGGAGGAGGCTCCCACGGTGGAACCCGATGTGACGGAGATGCGGGCCATCTGTGAACTGTCCGTTATGGACTGCTACTACCATAATGTGGCGAAGTATTTTGAAGAGGATGCACAGAAAGGCTTTCTGGGCATTGGAAAAAAGGATAAGCACTTCTGGATAGAGTACAGCGGTATTGTCCGGATGGGGATTGATGTCTCTCTGGTAAAAGTAGAAGTAGAAGATATGCAGGTCACTATTACAATTCCGGAGGCAAAGGTGCTGAAATGCACGGTGGACTCCGAGTCCCTTTCCCAAAATTCCTATATTGTGGATGAAAACTCGGCGCAGGTCGAGGCGGCGGACGAGGTTTTGGCTGTTTCTGAAGCACAGCGCCAGTTGGAAGAAACGGCAGCCAAGGACAAGACATTGCTTGCCAACGCCCAACAGAGAGCCAAAAGCCTGTTGGAAGAGTACATCAAAAATATCGGAGAAGCCGTGGGGGAGGAATATAAAATCGATTGGATTTATGTCGATGCCTCCGGTAACCCCCTTGGAACGGCGGCAGATGCATCCGCTGAAACAGCTTCTGCGGAGACCGGTGCAGAGATGCCCGCCGCATAATGCGCAAATTGGTATTTGCGAATTTTATCATACCATAATATGACGGAAGAGTTCACAACCGAATTTTTCTGGCAGAAATGTCAGAAAAAAATACCGTACAGGGAGCGGCACCCATCCGACCTCAGAAAACGGCAAGTTAGCCGCTTTGACAAGCGGCCGTCCGGCGTTTCAGAAGCACGCAAAGCACGCCGAGGGTAGTGATACCTCCCATGCCTCGCACACGCGGAAAGACCCTGAGCGCATGGCATACAAGCCACAATTTCGACAGGAGAAAAAGGATCACGCAGCCCAGCGGGGCCGCGACGCCTTCGGGACAGCGACGCGCATAAGCGCATCGCTGTCCCGCAGGCTCTCTGTGTCCTTCAGGAGTGCCTCCGACCAAGACCCAAAAGCGGCAAAGTTTGCCGTTCTACCCCCTGGCCACGCAGGGTTTCTGAAACGTGTGAAACAGTCCGAGGGTAGTAATAGCGCCCCCATCTGAATCGCCCCTGTTTCGCCGTGTAAGCCGCTGTGTGCGATCCTGTTGGCGAAGGTGAGTGTGTACCCGCTTTTGCTCGTGAAAGCAAACGTGGGCCGTTTGTGCGAGAAGTTGAAAAATGCGCTAAAAAGCGGTTTGGAACAGCGTTGTAACAGTAACTTTTTGGCGATATTCGTGGGAGTGATTTTGTGGTTTTTTGACAGGTTGAGGAAGGCTCCGGCGCTTTTGGCACCGGAGCCTTCCTTGAGTCTTACTTCGCAAGTACAACGGAAATTTTGATCTCCTTTTCCGCCTCGCTCAGGTCGAACGCGCCGCCGTCCGCGACGCTCACACGCAGCTCATACAGTGTGCCGTCAGAAAGCGTATCCACGGCGCTGCCTGCTTCATCCGTGATCGACCACAGCTCCTTGCCGACCTCCGCCAGCTTTCCGTCTGCACCGTAGGCATAGAGCTTCAGCTCAGCGGCGCTTCCGGAAAGATTGTTCATCCGGAACGAGACCGTCGTGTTGGGATGAACATTTTCGACCGTCACAGTATTGCGCCAGCTGGCGACCGTACCTTCGCCGCCGGCCTGCTCAAACTGTTCCTGTGTCAGTACGTTCCGCGCGGCCTTATCGAGATCGACCTCTCGGTACGGCATTTCGGGCAGATAGGCGAAGCGATCCTGTAATCTGAGCAGCTCCAGATAGCCCGTCGGGCAGTAGAGCGCGTTGCCGCTGTTTCCGGCATACATACCGATAGCCATGTTATTGTAGCCATATTTGTTGGAGACGTCCATGGTGAATACCGTCTCGCCGGTGGCAAAGTCCAGAATGATGTACTGCCACATGCCGCTTTCCAGATCCTGCACATAGCCGTAGATATAGCCCGTCGCGGTGGAGAGCTTGAGAATCGATGTATCGCTCAGGTCATTTCGAGACCAGATGCTCTTCATCTCATAGCCGGAATCGGTTTTCACGGTGTCCACGCGCTCGACGCCGGGCGCGATCATGCAGTTGCCCTTTGTCAGCCAGTTCATATCATAGATGTTGGCGTAGCTCTGGATGGAAGAGTCGTTGTTGGGGTCAGCCAGACCTGCGTTGCCCGCGCCGAACCAGTTGCACACGATAGTGCTGACGGTGCCCTCACTGTCGTCATAGACGATGGCAGAGTTTTCAACCGCCACCTGATAGCCCTCGGGCAGATCATCCAGAACCGGCATGCTTGCAACGATCTCACCGGTCTTCATATCGAGCGCCAGCAGCTTGACTGGATCCGCATTGTCGGTGAACATCACAAGATCCGGCGTCAGCGACGGGGAGCAGCCGCCGCCCCAGGCAAGACCGCCGCCGGTGGTCTTATCGCCTTCGCCGCTCACCTTTGCGCCTGCGCTCTCATACGGCGTGCACCAGACAGCCTCGACACCGTTATTGGCACGCAGCAGATAGCAGTTCTGGTTTGTCAGGATGACCGCGCCGTCCTTGGAGGCGGCAATCCCGTTTTCCGCGCCCTCGCCGAGCGCCAGCCCGTAGACGAAGACGGCCTTCGAAAGGTCGGCCTGCTCTCCGTTTAGGATCGCCTCGATCGCCGAGTGGGCGATGTAGCCGAGCACGCCCTGCTGCTCACGCTCGGGATAGATGCGGAAGCCGCCGGTGGCAAACCAGAGGTTGCCGTCGTAGTCAAAGACCACGGAAAGAAGATTCTGCGTCAGCTCCTTGCCGAGCGCAGCTTCGGCTGCCGCCTTGATGTCAATGTCCAGTACCTTTTCAAACTCCGGCAGGACGTTTCCTGCTTCATCGGTTGCCCGCAGCATCAGCACATGGTTGTTGCTGGTGGGGCAGACGATGCGGTTTTCCGAGTCAAGGAACGTGTAGGAGCTCTGGATGACGTAACCACCGCCGTCGTGCTGCTTCGGAGAGAAATAGCCAAGAGTCTTCGTCTCTTCGGCATTCAGATCGCGGATGGCGATGCCGCCGAGCAGCGGAACGACTGCGTGGCCGTAGCTGTCAAAGTAAATGGCAGGCGAAGCGTTCGCGTTGGTTTTTTCATAGGAAACATTGATCTCCGGATAGATGCCAAGCGGCAGGACTTCATCCGTAGAGTCGGTATTGTAGCCGTCGTGGTGAATGTTGGCGTCGCTCTTTGCCATATAGGGGTTTTCATCGACACGCTTGGCATTCATGGCCTTTACCGGCAGGGCGGCGCTTGCCGCGGAGTCTGTATTCGATGCAAGCATGTCGGAAGACTGCTTCGCACCGCAGGCCGCCAATGTCAGGCACAACACACCGGCCAGCAGAAGGGTTGGTACAGAACATTGTAACTTTTTCTTTTTCATTGATATCCTCCATTTTTGTGCTTGTTGTCTTGGTTTGGTTCGATGCCCGTTTATTCAATCCAGGCATTCAGTCCTCGCCGGAATGCTTCCTCGGAAACCGGCTCCAGCAGGAAATAGTCTGCCCGCAGCCGGAAGGCGTGAAGGGAGAAATCCAAGTCGCTGCACCAGATCATCCGGCACGCGGGGCATAAGGAGCGAAGATGCTCCGCTGCATTCAGTCCTGCCACTCCGGAAAGTGCAATGACGGCATTGGTCGGAGCATCTTTCTGCGCCGTTTCAAAAAAGCGTTCCTGGTCGTCATATTGCATGACCTGCGGAAACAGCCCCTTCGCTTCACAAAACCGGGTAATTTGCTCGGCGTAGCGCTGCCGCTCTGCTTCCTGTTCTGCCAGCACGGCAATACGATACACAGATTTCCCTCCTTCCTTCATCCGATTTGGCATTTTGCTTGCGCTCAGTATAAAAAGGCCATTCGGTTTTTTCAAGCGCCGTAGCACGAAAGGGGCGATTTTGGCACGAATTCCGACAGCGGTTCTTTGTCATCCTCGACACGCTGTGATATAATTATCTTGGAATTCAAGCACAAGGAGAGAACCCTGCATGAGAATTGCGATTGTGGATGATCTTGCTGCGGAACGTGCACTGCTGAAAGACCGGCTGGAGCAGCAGCTTCACCGGAGAAATGTGCAGGCGGATATTCTGGAATACGAAAGCGGCGAGACATTTCTGGAAGCGGCAAGGAAAGCGCCCTTTACTGCCGCATTTCTGGATATTTATATGGATGGCATGACGGGCATGGAGGCGGCAAAGAAGCTGCGGAAAACCAACACGGACTGCCTGCTGGTTTTTACCACGACCTCGACCGACCATGCGCTGGAGGGCTTTCAGGTACGGGCGCTGCACTATCTGGTCAAGCCCTTTACCGAAGCGGACATCGATGCGCTGACGGACGAGCTGCTTGCCCGCATACCGCAGCCGGACAAATATATGGAGCTAAAGGTGGAGGGAAGCGAGATCCATCTGCGCTATCAGGACATCGTCTACGCAGAACACTTCGCCCACTTGATCTACGTCCATACGACGGTTCAAAAGACGCTTGCCACACGCCAACCCTTCAAGACGTTCATCGCCCCACTAAAGGATGACACACGCTTTTTTGTGTGCGGGCGCGGCGTGATCGTGAATCTGGAACACGCGAAGGATCTGGAAGGCGCCGCCTTCCGCATGGCGGACGGAAGCCGCGTGTTTGTCAGTCAGGACCTTCTGAAAAGCGCCCGGCAGGCGCTTATGGAGTTCTTGCTTCAAAGGGGGCGGATGGCATAATGGAGCTGCTGCGTCCAATTCTGGAGCTCGGCGTGGTGATTCCCGGCATGCTGCTTGCCTACTTCCCGGCAAAATCCAGCTTAAAGCAGCCGCTGTCAAAGCTTGTTTTGTGGCTTGTTCCGCTGCTTGCGCTGCTTTGCGCCGCCGGAGGCGTGGTGTGCTATGCGCGCCGCATGCCGACTGCGCCGGTGCTTGCAGCCCTAACCTTGCTTGCAGTCGTGATCTACATAAAAACGCTCCGGATCTCGCTTTGGAAATCCGGAACGATTGCGTTGTCCGTCTGTGCGGTATTTGCCTGTATCAACAGCCTTTCAAGAGCGATCAACGCCGCTATGCTGGCCGGTTTGCCGCAGGCGCAGGCTGCGCCGTGGTTCTGCCTGCGATCTGCGATTTGCTATCATGCGATCTGCTGGCTGTTTGCCGCCATCGCCTATTATCCTGCGACGCACAGCGTGCGGAGGATGGTCGAGGATGAAAATTTTGCGCAGACCTGGTATGTGTTCTGGGTGCTGCCGCTGGTGTTCATTGCGCTGAATCTGTTTATGATCCCCAAGTATGCGGACACGCTCTATACCGGGCGTGTTTTGCAGGGGTATTTTGTGATCAGCATCGCACTTTTGTTTTTGATGCTTTTCTTCAACGCAATCTTCCTTCTGATGGCGATCAGCATCAACCGGAATGTGAGATTGCAGCAGGAGAACCAGCTGCTTTCCATGCAGCAGCAGCGCTACGAAAGCCTGAAAGCTGCCATTGAGGAAGCCCGGCAGGCGCGGCACGATCTGCGCCACCAGCTATGTCAGCTCGCTGCCCTTGCAGAAGAAGGGAATCTTGAAAAGATCAAAGCCTATCTCTCCGGTGCGGTTTCCAGAATTCCAAGTCTTGAAATGCATTTCTGCGAAAACCGGGCGGCAGACAGCGTGGTCGGGTATTACTGTGCGCTTGCCAAACGCGAGAATATCCCGTATTCCGTGCAGATTGATCTGCCGGAATGTCTTCCTGTAGACGAGATCAATCTGTGCCTGGTTCTCTCGAATCTGCTGGAAAATGCGCTGGAAGCCAGCCTGCGCACCGCGCCTGCCCGACGCAGGATCAAACTGACCGCCTATCTGCATGGCAACAGTCTGGCACTGATTCAGGTTGAAAACACCTATGACGGAGTCATCCGCGAAAAAGGTGGTGTCTTTCAGTCCTCCAAGCGAAAAGGAGACGGCGTCGGACTTCAGTCCGTCCGTCACATCGCAGAAAAATCCGGCGGGGTGAGTACGGTTACCTATCAGGACGGCGTATTCCGCGCAAGGGTCATGCTCCGGGGATAAAGGCGGAGAGAGGGAACGCCGGACGCCGCAAACAGAGTTGGACTCTGGGAGATATCGGAGCAGGCACAGTCCGCTCAGCGGGCGGTGTCGGTCTGCGCAGCCCAGCGGGGCCGCGACGCCTCGGAACAGCGACGCGCATGAGCGCATCGCTGTTCCGCAGGCTCTCTGCGTTCTCCGGGAGCGCCCTGACCAAGGCCTAAAAGCGGCAAAGTTTGCCGTTCTGATACCCGGCCCCACAGGGTTTCCGAACCGTGCAA
>ENA-ORPF01001106-ORPF01001106.1-human-gut-metagenome-genome-assembly--contig:-NODE-1106-length-23412-cov-8.036220_pt1 | contig 23412 bp, 11 predicted proteins | sample MGYA00242140_ERZ509070 | MGnify/ENA primary metagenome ERZ509070 (study PRJEB26280, sample SAMEA2338713) | human gut metagenome | biome: human gut; feature: human-associated habitat; material: faeces... | reverse complement strand
CGAACTGCGGTTGGGGTACACTGCTTTGGAATCCCGTGGCATCGGCCAGGTCTACATAGACGGTATTCCGCAAGGACTTCCGTTGGACATGCGCGTATTCGGGAACGACGGAAGTATAGGCGGGCTTTACAACGGATGGTCTGGTTGGCGCAACAAAGATGAGAATACAAGCGGAATCTATACTACGGAAGAACTGGAAGAAAACGCCCGTATCATGAAGAACAACGGTTATTACAGTGCCCCCAAAGGTTTGTTTTGGGGAAATGACGGTACGGACGCGCCGAGATACAGTCCTAATACGTGTACCAGTTATTATAACTGTGTGAACTTGTTGCGCAGTAAAATCTGCAATGTGGAAGTAAAACCCAATACCCATCACACCGTACGTTTACGTTCTGTATTGACCAGTGGCGAAACTTCTGACTTTACGCTTGACTATTTGGAATTGGTTCCGATAGACATTTGCGGTGCCGGAGGGCTTGGGGAAGACCTCTATTGACGGGGCGGAAATCTTACGGAACTGTTTACCGCCCTTCGCGATGTTACACACGGTTGGAGGTTTCTTTAAACAGATGGTGTTGGAATCTGATATCTTTCCAACACCATCTGTTTTTAATATACCTTCTCTTATGTTTTTTGTTTGATGTAACGTTTGATGAAATTGTCTTGTTCCTTTTTGTAGCTATAAGGGTCGTTTCCCCTGTCAAAAAGGACGGATATGAAGCGTATTGTGTGACAGACGATTTTTTTCTTCCGGTTGATTCTGAGGATTTCTTCTGAATAAATATACAAAAACAAGGCAGATTCCTGCATAAACACTGCATAACGGCAAACGGATTACAGCACAATGAAAAATCAGTCTCAAGAGATTGATTTTTTTATACGGGCATGTCTTTTCCGTTTTGTCCGCATGTCACGGGAACAGAGGCTCTTTTCCGGTACTGGAACCGGCTTTGAGAGGGCTGAAGGCCGGCTTGGGACGAGGACGGGAGATTTATTTGGAAAGTTTTTATGGTCATGTCGGATGTGGCAGAATGTAAGCCGGAACGGTTTTTCTTGACCTTGAAAGCGAGGAACATACGGAGAAAATGGATGGGCTGGTGCCGGAAAGGAAGGAATAAGCCTCTCTTCCTGACTTTTGGGCTTGGCGGAAATTCGTATGGCTGCGTTATTTTCCGTCCCGACCGGATTCGGGGCGGAATATCCGAATCTCGTGGCTGTGGAAAATACAAAAAGTCAATATGAACTTTGCTCTGTCATTCTGTCAGTCTGTGTGAAATTTGTAACTTTGCACGAATTTATAAGAGAGAAGACGCATGAATAACCTGTATGAAGGGCGGTTGGGTACGGACCGCATGCTGCCGTTGGTGTTCCGTATGGCCCTCCCGGCTGTGGCCGCCCAAATCGTGAACTTGTTGTATAGCATCGTGGACCGCATTTATATCGGCCATATTCCCGGTATCGGGACGGATGCGTTGGCCGGTATCGGCGTGACCAGTTCCGTGATAATCCTGATTTCGGCCTTTTCTTCCATTGTCGGAGCCGGAGGTGCTCCGTTGGCGGCCATTGCCTTGGGGCAGGGCGACCGCGTGCGTGCCGGTAAAATCCTGGGGAACGGACTGGTATTGTTGCTGCTGTTCACGGTGCTGACTTCTGCCACGGCCTACCTTTTCATGGAACCCATGTTGATGGCCATCGGGGCTTCGGAACATACGATAGGGTATGCGACGGATTATCTCTCGGTGTATCTGTTGGGTACATTGTTCGTCGAGGTCTCGGTGGGGCTGAACACTTTCATCAACACCCAGGGGCGGCCCGGCATTGCCATGTGCTCGGTCATTATCGGTGCGTTGCTGAACATCGGTCTTGACCCGCTGTTTATTTTTGTGTTCGGCATGGGTGTGAAAGGGGCAGCTTTGGCTACTATTATCTCGCAGGCATGCAGTGCCTTGTGGGTGGTGCGTTTCCTGACTTCGCGGAAAGCCACTTTGAGGTTGGAACGCAGGTATATGCGTCCCGACCGTAAGGTGGTCTTGTCCACGCTTGCCTTGGGCGTTTCGCCGTTCATCATGGCCAGTACGGAGAGCCTTGTGGGCTTCGTGCTGAATAGCAGCCTGAAGACCTATGGAGACATCTATATCAGCGCGTTGGCCATCATGCAGAGTGCGATGCTGGCCGTCAGCGTGCCGCTGACAGGTTTCTCGCAAGGCTTCATCCCCATTGTGAGTTACAATTACGGGCATGGGAACGGCCAACGCGTGAAGGACTGTTTCCGGATTGTGCTCCAAGTCATGTTTACGTTCAATTTGTTGTTGGTGCTCTTCATGATACTTTTTCCCGGGTTGGTGGCTTCCGCTTTCACGTCCGACGGGAAGCTTGTTGCAGCCGTGGAACAGACGCTGCCCGTGTTTTTGGCCGGAATGACCATTTTCGGGCTGCAACGGGCTTGCCAGAACATGTTCGTGGCACTCGGGCAGGCCAAGGTGTCCGTGTTCATCGCCTTGCTCCGTAAGGTCATCCTCCTAGTGCCTTTGGCTTTGCTTTTGCCACGCGGCATGGGCATGATGGGGGTGTTCGCGGCCGAGGGCATATCCGATGCCACTGCCGCCGTGTGCTGCACGCTGATATTTGCATGGCAGTTCCCGAGGATCCTGCGGAAGATGCCCCGTCGTCTTGCTTAGGGCTTGAAATGTGCTTTAAAATCCTATTATTTGTATGTTTTTGTCCTATAATGATTAAAGGATATGCCTTAACTTTGCGTTGTGGTTAGAAAAACAAACAAATATGGATTTTAAGGAAATAAATCAAGGTAAAAGGAGTAAATTCCGTTATTCCGTTTCCTGCAAGGGAGTCTTTGTGGCCTGCATGGCTTTGATGTGCCATTTTCCGGTAATGGCAGAGGGTGGAGGCTATGCAGTCCAACGCAACGGTGTGCATTTCCAGACTCCGGAAGGGCGCATGAGGGTGGAATTTGTCCGTCCGGACATCGTGCGGGTCCGCTACACGTGCGAGCCTGCCTTTTTGGGCAACGGTACCATCGTGTGTACGGGGCGCGAGGATGAAAAAGTTCCTTTCCGGCTGCAACGCGAGAACGGCAGGCTTTCTTTGCGCTCGGACAGCCTTGAAGTATGGGTAGACCTTGGCTCGTATGCCTTGACGTATAAGGATAGGCGTACCGGACGTACTTTGTTGTCGGAAAATCCGCAACGGCCGCGCGAGGCCGAACAGACTTATAGGGAAAATGTAGTGTACGACCCGCAGAGCAAGCGTATCGTGAAGACGGCAGACGGGGAAAAGGAAGTGATGGACGTGCTCCGGCGCGATACGGTGGGGAGGAGTTGGAAATTCCGCAACCATTTCCAGTGGGCGCAAGGGGAAGCACTCTATGGTTTGGGATGCCACATGGAAGATTACTTGGATCTGCGTGGGAAAACGATGTACCTGTGCCAGCACAATCTGAAGGAGATGGTGCCGGTCTTGAATTCCACGGCCGGTTACGGCCTGCTTTTCGATGCGGGATGCGGAATGGTGTACAAGGACGCTCCTGAAGGAAGCTTCGTGGAATTGGAGGCGGCCAATGAGGTGGATTATTATTTCATGAAAGGGTGCACGATGGACAAGGTCGTGGCGCAATACCGTTATCTGACCGGGAAGTCTCCCATGTTCCCCCGTTACATGTTCGGGTATATCCAATCCAAGGAAAGGTACCGGAGTTCGGAGGAACTGGTGGATGTAGCGGAGGAATACCGCAGGCGTCAGGTGCCAATGGATGTCATCGTGCAGGATTGGAACTATTGGCCTCAGGGATGGGGGTACATGAAGATGGACCGCCGTTTTTATCCTGACCCGCGCCATTTGGCCGATTCGTTGCATGCCTTGGATGCCAAGCTTATGGTTTCCATCTGGCCTAATCCGACGAATTGCCCGCAGACGAAGGATTTCGCGGAGCGGGGCTTCATGTTGGGGCATTCCGTGTACGACGCTTTCAACCCTCTGGCCCGGGCGCGTTATTGGGATTATGCCAATGAGGAGTTTTTCGGAATCGGTTTCGATGCATGGTGGTGCGACTGTACGGAACCTTTGGATGCCGACTGGAGAGCGATGCCGGAAGGATACGGGTGGGACAGCCATGAGGAGCGTTGGAAAGGCAATTTGGCCTTGTTGGATGCCGTGTTGGGTGCGGAACGCAGTTGCCTTTTTTCTTTGTACCATTCCAAAGGGTTGCACGAAAACCAACGTGCCACGACGGATCGTAAACGTGTGGTGAACCTGACCCGTTCCAGTTATGCGGGCCAGCAGCGTTATGCCACCATTACATGGAACGGCGACACCCATGCTTCGTGGAAGTCGTTCGCCCAACAGATACCACAGGGACTGAATTTCATGGCCACGGGCTGTCCTTATTGGACGGTGGACATCGGTTCGTTCTTCACGCGAGGTGGACGCGAATGGTTCCGTGCCGGGGATTTCGACCGGGGCGTGGACGATATGGGTTATCGGGAATATTATGTACGCATGCTGCAATACGGGGCGTTCCTGCCTTTGTTCCGCAGCCACGGTACGGACACTCCACGCGAGATTTGGCGGTTCGGCGAGCCGGGCGAACCCTTTTATGACAGCATCCTGCGCATGATTCGTTTGCGTTACCGCCTGATACCTTATATATATTCTTTGGCCGGAAAGGTCACGCAGGAGGATTATACCATGAGCCGGTTGTTGGCTTTTGATTTTGCGGAAGATGCCCGTGTGCACGACATCAAGGATGAGTTCATGTTCGGTCCGGCTTTTCTGGTTTGTCCCGTGACCCGTCCGATGTATTACGACAAAGGTTCCGTGACGTTGCAGGATGTGGCGAAATCGCGTACCGTTTACTTGCCCGAGGGGGCGGACTGGATGGATTTCTGGACCGGTAAGAAGTATGAAGGAGGGCGTGAAGTCACGGCCGATGCCCCCATCGACAAGATTCCGTTATTCGTGCGCCAAGGTTCCATCGTGCCGATGGGGCCGGTGGTACAGCATACGGGTGAATTGCCGGGGAAAGAACTCACCATCGTGGTTTATCCGGGACGGGATGCCCGTTTTGTGTTGTATGAAGATGAAGGAGACAATTACGATTATGAACAAGGCTGTTTCTCGACCATTGAATTGCAGTGGAATGACAAGCGTCGTGTGTTGACGTTCGGGGAGCGCCGAGGCGGCTTCGAAGGCATGGAAAAGACACGCCGTTTCAGGGTCGTGGTGGCCGACGGTACGGAAGCCCTCGGTGAACGGACGGACGGAAAACTTGTGCGCTACGAAGGGAAAGAGTTGAAATGCCGGTTGTGAAAGGAAATAAAGTATAACGAGGTTCAGGTATCATGAAAAAACGTATTTTGTCTGTCCTTATCGGCTTCGGGCTGTGCCAGTCCGGAGTGTGGGGAAACGGGAAAGTAGAATCTCCTTCCGTGGTGGAATTGCGTCCTTTTTCCGGTAAAGATGTGGAACTGGAAGCTTCTTGGATCAAGCAGCGGGAAGACTTGGATGTGGCTTACCTTCAGTCTGTCGAGGCCGACAGGCTGTTGCATAATTTCCGGGTCACGGCCGGGCTTCCGTCTTTGGCAAAACCATTGGAGGGATGGGAATCCCCCGGTGTCGGGCTGAGGGGGCATTTCACGGGGCATTACCTGTCGGCATTGTCGGTATTGGCCGAGAGATATGGGGACGGGTGGGCTTCCCAACGGTTGGAGTATATGGTGGATGAGCTGTACAAATGCCAACAAGCGCATGGGAACGGTTATTTGAGTGCCTTTCCGGAAAAAGACTTCGAGACATTGGAAACACGCTTTACGGGGGTATGGGCACCGTATTACACGCTCCATAAGATTTTGCAGGGCTTGTTGGACGCTTACACGAAGACAGGCAACCGGAAGGCTTACGGTATGGTGGAGGCTTTGGCCGGTTATGTGGAAGGCAGGATGTCGAAGCTTTCTCCGGAACGTATCGAGAGGATGATGTACACCGTGGAGGCGAACCCGCAAAATGAGGCGGGAGCCATGAATGAGGTGCTCTATGAACTGTACGGCATTTCGGGCAATCCCAAACATTTGGCCTTGGCTGCTTGTTTCGACCCGGCCTGGTTCCTTGAGCCGTTGGTGCGGAACGAGGACATCCTGGCAGGCTTGCATGCCAATACGCATATCGTGTTGGTCAATGGCTTTGCCCGCCGTTACGAGGTGACGGGCGAAGAAAAATACAAGAAGGCGGCCATGCACTTTTGGGACATCCTCCAACGGGGGCATGCATACGTGAACGGGACGAGCAGCGGTCCGCGACCGGTAGCCGTTACGCCGACCTCGCTGACAGCGGAACATTGGGGGGAACCCGGACATTTGTGTAACACCTTGACGCGCGAAATTGCCGAAAGTTGTGTGACGCACAATACGCAGAAGCTGAGTGCTTACCTGTTCGGATGGACAGGCGACCCATGTTATGCGGATGCCTATATGAACATGTTCTACAACGGGGTGCTTCCCGTGCAAAGCAGGTCTACCGGAGCGTATGTCTACCATTTGCCTTTGGGTTCGCCGCGCAATAAGAAATATTTGAAGGAGAATGATTTCTTCTGTTGCAGTGGGTCTTGCATAGAGGCTTTTGCGGAATTGAACAGCGGAATTTATTACCATGACGGTTCGGATGTGTACGTGAACCTTTATGTGCCGTCCAAATTGCATTGGGCATCCAAAAAGGTGGCTTTGGAACAGACAGGGGGATTTCCCCTGCAGCCGGTGGCGGATTTTACTGTTTCGGTGCGTCGTCCGGCGGGGTTCGCCCTGAACTTGTTCATGCCTGCTTGGGCCGAAGGGACAGAGGTGTATGTAAACGGTGAGAAACAGGGCGTGCCGGTACGGCCTTCTTCTTTCCTGAAGCTTTCCAGACGTTGGGAGGATGGAGACCGGGTGCGTGTGGACTTCCGTTACGCTTTCCGCCTGCAGTCCATGCCGGACAAGGAGAACATGTTTGCCGTGTTCTACGGCCCGATGCTGTTGGCTTTTGAAACCCGCAGCGAAGTGATATTGAAGGGAAGCAAGGACGAGGTGCTTCAAGGGCTTTCGGTCGTGGACGGTGAACCCAACCGGTTTGTCTTGCGTAACGGAGTAAATGAGTTCCGGCTCCGTCCCTTGTTCGACGTGGACCAAGAGTCTTACGGTGTATATGCCACGATACGGAATTATTGAAAATTGTACGGTGGCGATGGTTGCGAGTATATTAAAATGTGAAATCATAAAAATAGAAGAGAATGAAGACTGGAGTTTTGAAATGGGGGTGGTGTTTAGGCCTTGTTGCGGGACTTTGTTCCTGTGCGATAGAGGACATGCTGGAAGTGCGTTCCCCGGACAAGCATGTGTTGGTGGAGTTGACCGGACTCGACAAGGAGCATTATGGCGATGCGGCCCTATCGGTGTTTTATGACGGGACGCGTGCGTTGCCGTTGGTGGATTTGGGGATAGAGACCAACTTGCAAAAGTATGCAGGGAACCTGAAATTCAAAAGCGTGACGGAAGCCAAGCCGGTAGAGGACGATTACCTGATGCCGACAGGAAAACGCAGCCATTGTGTGAACCATGGGACTGAAAAGGTCTATTCTTTCGAGAACGAAGAGGGTAACATCTTGGATGTGACCGTCCGGGCCTACAATGACGGCGTGGCTTTCAAGTATGGGGTAAAGTCCGTATCGCCGGAAGAGTATGTGGTGGACGAATATACGGCATACGATGTGCCTAAGGGCGCGAAACGTTGGATGCAACAATACACTTTGGGGTATGAAGGTTTTTATCCTTTGTCCACGGATGGCCGGGGCGAGAATGGTTCGGCTGACAAATGGGGGTATCCCGGTTTGGTGCAATTAAGGGACACCGTGTTCATGTTGGTGACGGAAGCCAATATCAGGCGCGGCCATTGCGGTTCTTTCTTGTGCAATGCCGACAGTGCCGACCGTTATCGCGTGCGTTTGTTTAGTGAAAAGCAGGCCATGGACAAGGAATGGGAATCACCTTGGAGGGTGTTGGTCATAGGGCGCTTGTCGGACGTGGTGGAGTCTACGTTGGTGACCGACGTGTCCGACCCGTCAACGGTGGAGGATACCTCATGGATAAAGCCCGGTTTGGCTTCATGGATTTATTGGGCAGAGAACCATGGGACGCGGGATTTCCAAAAACTGAAAGCTTATTTCGACCTTGCTGCCGACATGAAATGGCCTTATAGTCTGATTGATTGGGAATGGGACCAGATGTCGAACGGCGGCGATTTGCAGGCTGCCGTGAAGTATGCGCAGGAACGCGGTGTAAAGCCTTTGTTGTGGTACAATTCCAGTACGCAGTGGTTGGGGCCCACACCCTTGTATCGTCTGAACAAGCCTGAAGACCGCCAAAAGGAATTCGGATGGTTGAACGAATTGGGCGTGTATGGCGTCAAGGTGGATTTCTTTGCCGGCGACAGCGTGTCTTCCATGGATTATTATATCGATTTGTTGGAGGATGCGGCCAAGCATAAGCTGATGGTGAATTTCCATGGGGCTGCCATACCGAGGGGATGGCAGCGGACTTATCCCCACATGATGTCGGTGGAAGCGGTTTATGGTGCGGAATGGTACAACAATAACGGGACATTGACCGGACGGGCTGCAGCCCATAATGCCACGTTGCCCTTTACGCGCAATGTGATAGGTCCGATGGATTACACGCCCGGTACTTTCTCTGATTCCCAAAACCCGCACATCACGACCTATGCCCACGAACTGGCACTTCCTGTCCTTTTCGAGTCGGCTTTGCAGCACATGCCCGACCGTCCGGAAGTATATCGTGGCTTGCCGGAAGAGGTGAGGAGTTTGCTATCCGGTTTGCCTGCGGCATGGGACGATACGAAGTTGTTGGCCGGTTATCCCGGAGAATATGTGGTGATGGCACGTCGTAAAGGGAATATATGGTATATAGCCGGAATTAACGGTACGGAAGAAGGCCGGAAGATAGGAGTGTCGTTGGGGCGGCTTGACCTTGGGAAAGGCCGGAACGTGTCTTGCTTTAAGGACAATGCCGACGGCAAGGGCTTTGTGGTGGAAGAGAACGTGCCCGTTCCGGAAGGAAACAAAGCCTTGACGGTAGATTGCCTGCCGCGTGGAGGTTTTGTGGCCGTTATCAAGTAGAGATTATTAAATAGGTGAAAAAAGATATGGTAAATAAAATGTGGGGCAGGGCTTGCATGCTGTTATGTGCCTGCACGTGGGGGAGTTATGCCGAAGGGGACAATTTGCTTCGTTTATGCAGTCCCGGCAAGAATATTGAAGTCTGTGTGGATACGGACGGAGGCCGGTTGGTTTACTCAGTGAAGAAAGGTAAGGTTGAGGTCTTGGAGGCATCGCGCTTGGGGCTTGTCGTGGACGGGAAGGACCTTGGGCAGAATGTGTCGTTGGCGGCAGAACCCGAAGTGGAGAAATTCAAGACGGAATACCCTCTGTTCGGACATCATGCCATGGCGTCGGACAAAGCGGTGGAAGCCATGTTGCCGTTGTCGGCCGATGGGGTGCGTTACGGCCTTGTGGTCCGGGTGTATGACGACGGTGTGGCCGTACGTTACGTCTTGCCTGAAAATGCCCAGCGCATAGAGCGGGAACATACAGCTTGGAATGTGCCCCGGAACGTGAAGAAAGTGGCGTGGGCGGGTTATGACATAGGTTATGAGAAGGAAGCTTATGTCACCCGGATGGATGAGATGCCGGAAAACGAATACGTATGCGGCCCGCTTACGGTTGAATTGCCAGAAGGGTATATGACATTTACGGAGGCAGATTGCGAAGACTTTCCCGACATGGCCTTTTCACGTTCGGGGAATGGTTTCAAGTCATGCTTTCCCTCCTCGGAAAAAGGATGGGACACCAAGCGCCTGCCGGATGAGTCGGAAAAGGTCTTGGCCGGGAAATATAAAGGAAAGGACGTTTCTCCTTGGAGATGTGCCATCATTGCATCCGATTTGACCGGCTTGGTGAATTCCGACTTGTTGACGAACTTGTGCCCGTCGCCGGAAGAGGGGCGTGACTTTTCGTGGGTAAAGCCCGGACGGTGCCTGTGGCAATGGTGGAGCGTGGGTGCCCCGCGCTATGAGGACCAAAAGGCTTGGTTCGATGCGGCTGCAGAACTTTCTTGGGAATATTACCTGATAGATGACGGGTGGAGAAATTGGCATAAGGACGGCAAGGACCAATGGGAATTGCTTAAGGAGGTGATTGACTACGGACGGAGTGTCGGTGTGAAGTCGTTGGTTTGGGTCAATTCCAACGAGATGCGCGATGCAAAGTCGCGGAGGGCTTATCTGGAACGGGTGAAGGCCATCGGGGCCTCCGGTATCAAGATTGATTTTATCCCGACGGCTACGGCGGAAATCATGCAATGGTATATGGGAGGCATGCAGGATTGTGCGGAACTGGGACTGTTGTTGAATTTCCACGGCAGCGTGAAGCCCACAGGGCTTTCGAGGACTTATCCCAATGACATCACGCGTGAGGCGGTGAGAGGAAATGAATACCAAATCCGGCGTTACAGGCGTGTGCTCCCGCAGGCGCATTACGTGGCTTTGCCCTTTACGCGTCTGATGGCAGGGCCGGCTGATGTCACGCCGGTGACGTTGAATCCGGAAGAGTTGGCCACAGGCGGATACTCTTGGGCGCACGAGTTTGCCCAAGCCATAGTGTTCCTGTCGCCGGTTACTCATTTTTCCGACCATTATTCGTATTATCTGGAAAGTCCTTTCGTGGATTTGCTCAAGGCTGCGCCCACGGTGTGGGACGAGACCCTTGTACTTCCCTGTACGGAAATGGGGGAGGTCGTGGCTTATGCCCGCCGGAAATGGAAAGAGTGGTGGATAGGCGTGATGAACGGGGACAAGGAACGGGAGATTGAGATACCGTTGGATTTCCTGAAAAAGAAGAAACAAGCGGTTTTCCTGCATGACGGGAAAGAACTTGCTTCCGTGGTACGGGAAGAACGTGAGGTGTCGAAGAAAGAGGTGCTGAAAGTGAAGTTGCGGGCTGGCGGAGGATTCGTCGGACGGTGTTATTGAAATGCCCGCTTTTTGGGGAGGAACCGGAAGGAGGGCATGGCCGGTAACCGGCATGTTTTTCCCTTAAAGGTAGGGTGACATGATAAAAAAGGGCTTAATTTCTCTGAATTGGAGATTTTAAGCCCCTTTTTTGTTTCGATTTGTCCCATCCTGTTTGTTGTGGTTGGGCTATATTTGCAACCGGAAATCAATAATGGAAACGGAATGAAAATAAGACATTGGCTTTTGATGGCCTTTATGGTGATGACGGGAAGTGCCGCATGCTATGCCTCGTCTTCTTTGGTGACTTACGCTGTACCGGAGGGAGCGGAGTTGAATGATGATTTTACGGTTCAAGCGCGTCAAGGAGATGGGGAATGGAGGAACGTACCTTCTTATTTGGTTTGCGTGGATGAAGTGAGGGGGACGCAGCATTGTGTGGAAAAGGCTTCGATGGCGACTTTCGACTTCTCGGGAAAGGTGGAGGTGAAAGTCACTTATAACAAAGGAGCGGTGGACAGTGCAAGGATTCGTCCTTTGTCATACGGTATACCTTTTCAGTTAAAAGGAAAGGAGCTGACGTTCACTTTGGACAGGCCGTGCAACTTGTCGGTGGAAGTGAACGGCGATATTTTTCATAACCTGCACCTGTTCGCCAATCCGGTGGAGGTGGATGTCCCAAGAAAAAAAGACCGTAATGTGGTCTACTTCGGCCCGGGTTACCATACGCCCAAGAATGGTGTGGTGAAGGTGGAATCCGGACAGACCGTTTACTTGGCCGGTGGTGCCGTACTGAACGGGCGTGTGCTCATTGAGGGCGTACAAGATGTGAAATTGATAGGACGTGGTATTATAGATTATAAGGTAAAAGGAGGCATCCGTATAGCAAACTCCCGTAATGTACTGGTGGAAGGCATTGCCACTACCCAGTGCGCTACGGGAGGCTCGGATGCAGTGACCATCCGCAATGTGAAGGCTATCAGCTATTACGGGTGGGGAGACGGGATGAATGTCTTTGCCAGTAATAATGTGTTGTTCGACGGGGTGTTCTGCCGAAATTCGGACGATTGCACGACGGTGTACGGCACACGTTTGGGGTTCAAGGGGGGCTGCAAGCATGTCACGATGCAAAACTCCACGCTTTGGGCAGATGTGGCCCATCCCATATTCATAGGCATCCATGGTGACACGAAGAATCCGGAAGTGCTTGAGGATTTGAATTACGTCAATATCGACATTTTGGACCATCGGGAGAAGCAGTTGAATTACCAGGGGTGCATGTCCATCAATGCCGGAGACAACAATCTGGTCCGCGATGTCCGTTTTGAAAATATCCGCGTGGAGAATTTCCGTGAAGGCTCATTGGTCAATTTGCGTATTTTCTATAATAAGAAGTATTGTACGGCACCGGGACGGGGTATTGAAAATATCACGTTTAAAGATGTCTCTTATGATGGAAACCGGGCTGAGTTGTCTATTATCGAGGGATATGACGAAGAGAGGAAAATCAGGAACGTGCGTTTCGAGAACCTGCGCATCAACGGACAGCTGATTACGGACGACATGCCCGGTAAACCGGCTTGGTATAACACCGGTGACATGGCGGGTATATATGTGGGGCCGCACGTGGAGGATGTGACGTTTGTGTCCACAGAGGGCGCAATGACGAATAATGTAAGGTAGAGATGCCGTATGGTGTTTTTAAATTCGCTATATTTGTCGGCTATATTTTGAAATGAAAAATTGTAAAACCATGAAAAGTTGGAAGAATGTTATAGGCAGGTTATGGCTGTTCTTGGGATTCCTATTGCTGTCGTGCCCTGTGCTTGCGGCAGCTTTCGTGCACCCCGGTGTGTTGCATACGGAAGAACGGATGCAACAAATCCGTGGTTTGGTGAAAGGGAAAAGCGACGACGCTTATGCCTCCTATCTGTTGTTGGAAAAACATCCGTGTGCACAGTCGGATTATAAAATGGAAGGCCCGTTCGATACCATAGCGCGTGACGGTAAATTCGGTTATACCAAATCGAGAATGGAGCGTGACTTCAGTGCGGCCTATTTGAATGCGCTGATGTGGCGTATCACGGGCGATGAGTCACATGCCCGTAAGGCGGCGGAAGTATTGACGGCCTATGCACGCACCCTGAAACGCATACCCGATACGAACGACGCTCCTTTGCTAGCCGGTTTGGAAGGTTTTAAAATCATTTATGCACTTGAAGCGTTGAAGCATACGTGGCGTAAGATGCCTGCGGAGGATTATGAAGGTGCTTTGCGGATGTTCACGAAAGTGTTCCTCCCCGTATTGGAAACGTTTTATGAGCGTAACCCTTATACGAACGGGAATTGGGGGGCTATCGTGACCAAGACTTATATGGCGGCATCCATCCATCTGGATGACCGGAAAATGTATGAGAAGGCACGGGCTTTCTACCTTGACGGGTACGACAACGGCACATTGGCCCATTATATCGACGGGGAAACCGGCCAACTGCAGGAGAGCGGGCGCGACCAAAGCCATTGCATGCTGGGACTCGGGGCAATGGCCACGGTATGTGAACTGGCTTGGCAACAGGGGGATGATTTATATTCCGCTAAGGATAACCGTCTGTTGAAAGGATATGAATATGTGGCGCGTTACAACTTGGGTTACGATGTTCCTTTCGTGAGATGGACGGACATTACCGGGAAGTACTGCGATTGGGAGGAAGTGTCGCCGAAGGCACGCGGACGCTACATGTACGTGTTCGACATAGCCTACAACCATTATGTGAACCGGATGGGGCTTCCTATGCCTTTCACGGGACAGGTGCTCGGACAAATCAGGCCGGAAGGGTATGACCGTGACCAACCGGGTTTCGGGACGCTTTTGTTTAATGAGAAGGCAGATTATCGTAAGTTTGTGCATCCCGGCGGTTTGCATACCTTGGCCGATTTGGAGCGTATGAAGGCGATGGTGGGCGAAGGGCAGCATCCTTGGGCAGAAGGTTGGGCGGAGTTACAGAAGGATCCTTGGGCGCAATCGACGTTTGCGGCCCGCCCGATGGCCAACATGGGCGACAGCCGCCAGAAGGCTTCAATAGAAGCCCATGCGGCTTATCTGAACGCCATCCGTTGGTACATTTCCGGTGATGAGGCGTATGCCCGTTGTGCCATCAATATTTGTAATGCCTGGGCGAATACCGTGAACCAAGTGCCGAAGGCGCGGCAAGACCAAGGGCTTTTGGGCATCCCCATCGGGGAGTTTGCCATGGCTGCGGAAGTGTTGCGTGTGTGCCCGTTATGGGAAAGAACCGACTTTGAACGCTTCAAGGAGATGATGGTGGAATATTTGTATCCCGTGAGCCGGGATTTCCTCCGGACCCATGGCGGCGGCCGTGTGGACTATTGTTGGACAAACTGGGATGCTTGCAACATGGTCGCTTTGGCTGCCATCGGAGTGCTGTGCGACCGTCCGGACATTTACCGGGAAGGAGTTGAATATTTCAAGCACGGCTTGGGGAACGGAAGCATCCGAAATGCCGTGCCTTATCTGCACCGGATGGAAGATGGAACGGTGCTCGGGCAATGGCAGGAAAGCGGGCGAGACCAAGAGCATGCCCAACTGGGAGTAGGTTTCTTGGCTACGTTCTGCCAGATTGCCTGGAACCAAGGAGATGACTTGTTTGCCTACGACAGCAACCGCCTGTTGGCCGGGGCCGAATACGTGGCACGTCACAACCAGATGCGCGGTGTCCCTTTCACTTATTATAATAACAGCCAAGGGCTGAACAACCGTTGGCCTTCCGTAAACGGGTTGGGCCAATTGGAGGACCGTCCGGTTTGGGAGATGATATACAACCATTATGAAGTGTTGAAAGGCGTACCGGCACCTTATTCCAAGAGGATGGCCGAGCTTTTGCGTCCGGAACACGGTAGCAAAGACCATTTCGGATATGGGTCGTTGACCTTTTCATTACGTCCTTCCAACTATCCTATCTTGCCTGTACCGGCAGTGCCCACGGGATTGCGGGCAGAAGCCTCCATCGGGCAAATCCGTCTGGATTGGGAACCCTCTGCGGAGTATTTCGCCAACGGTTATGTGATACAGCGTTCGGAAGCAGGCCGGGATGACTTCAGGGATGTCGGGGTATACAAGGAGAAAGTGACCAATTGGTTTATTGATTCCCGTATCGAAGAAGGCAAGACGTATGAATATCGGGTGGCGGCGGTCAACAAGGCCGGAACGAGCCGTTTTTCGGAGAGTGTGAGGGTGAAGGCCGTATCCGTGACAGGATGCCCGTCCGGATGGACTTATGCAGAGGTAGGACATGTGGAGGAAGGCAGGGTAGACTATGCCGGCGTGCAGGGAGGTACCTATCGCCTGTCTTGCCGTTCGGCGGCCGTGGACGCGCTGTCGGACAATGCTCCATACCTGTACCGGAAAGTGGCAGGAGACTTTGCCGTGTCGTGCCGTATCAACAGGATGGACGGGAATACGGAAGAATGCGGCTTGATGTTAAGGGCAGCCTTAAAGGGGGATGCCACGGTCGTGACGATGACGCTTGGCCATTGGGGGCGGAGGTTTGCCCGTATGGGATACCGCAAGGAGAGCGGTGGTGAAAGGCGTTTTGCCATAGGCAATACTTATACTTGGATACCTGCCTGGTTCAAGTTGGCACGGGTGGGGAATGTCTTTTATGCGTATGAGTCTACAGATGGGGTGAACTGGTTTTATGTGCATTCCGAGGAGGTGGAAATGCCCCGGGAAATTTATGTCGGGGTGGCAGGTAGCTTCGGCGGCGGCAAGGCCGCAGGCAGCGTGGTTTTTGATGGTTTGTCGATAGAATGAAAGCTGTGGGGCGTAAGGAACAAGGGCACGTGTTTTTTTGATACGTGCTCTTTTTTTCTGTTTTTTTGATAGGGTTTACTTTCTTTTTGAAGTATATTTGCATATATTAATACCAACGAAAAATAACGTCACATAAAGAACGTGGAACGATTATGAAGAACATGTCAAGAATGTTTTGGGCATTTGTGTCTTGTATCTGTCTTGCACTTCCGTGCAGGGCGGTAGAACAGTATAAGTTTCGTTTGATAGATGTGCCGGACGGTTTGTCCGACAATCAGATTCGTGGCCTGAGCATGGTCCCGGACGGGCGTGTCGGGATAAGGACGGCCTCGATATTGAACATTTACGATGGGGCATCGTTTGAGTATTTTCCATACGACAAAGACCGGAAGTACGTGTGGACATATTCCCGTCCGCCGAAAGAGTATTATGACGGGCAGGATCGTGTGTGGATGAAGGAACTGCGTTATTTGCTGCTTCTGGACTTGAAGACGAACACTTTCAATTATGATATTCAAGGGGAGTTGGCAAGCATGGGAATCGACAAGAGGTTGAAGAACCTTTTCATTGACGATGCTAAAAATTATTGGTTCCTGACAGAGGACAATACGTTCTTTTTTTATGATGTCCGAAAACAAGAGAAAAAAGTGATAGACCGTGGTGACAGCGAGTTCACGCGCCGCTACGGCGTTCCGTTGGAATTGGCCCAATATAAGAATTTCTGTTGGATCGTGTATGATAGCGGCCTGATCCGTTGTTGGGATTATACTTCTTCCGAGTTCCTTTTTCAGGATTCACGTTTCGAGGGGATTATCAATGGATATACAGACCGGCTTTATTTGCATCCCGATTCGGCGGGGAACTTGTGGCTGATGTACAACAATGGCATTTGTTTTTATAACCGTACACTCCGGGAGTGGAAGGATGTGGCCTGCATATCCGGCATATCCAACTTCTTTACTTGCATGGACATGGATCGTGATGGGAATGTTTGGGCCGGGACTTCGCGGAGTGGCCTGCGGCGTATTGACGGGAAGACATTTTCTGTGTCCGAGATGCCGGACATGGCCTTGACGAACGGCGGAAGGCTCCATAATGACATTTATGCCGTGATGGCAGATCCGCGCGGCGGGCTTTGGGTCGGCACGTTATTTCAGGGGCTGTGCTATCATCACCCCGGCATGCAGAAATTCCAGTTGGCACAGACATGCCCCGGAAGTTCTTACATCACCAACGAATCCGTGCGCTGCTTCCTTGAGGAGGACGATGGCACAATCTTGGTGGGGAGTGGCAAAGGCCTGTTTCGTTTCCATCCGGAAACCCATGAGGTGGAACAGGTTTTTAAAGATGAAATCAATGAATTGGTCTTGTCGCTCTCCCGCGACCGTCAGGGAAATGTGTGGGTGGGAACTTTTTTAAAAGGTTTTTACCAAATTTGCGGGGGGGGGGGATGTAAGCATTTTTTAAGAAGCCAAGGCGATTCCGAGCAGGACGTGGCGCAGAATGTGTCGCGGGCATTGTATGAAGACTCCCATGGAAATTATTGGGTCAGCGTGAATGGCGGCGTGGGGCTGTTGGACCCGGAGGACGGAACCATTGAGTTTATGCTGCATGAACGGCATCCGGAGTTGAAGAACTTTAAGTTGATTCTTTCTCTTTGTCCCACAGGGAAAGATTGTTTTGCCGCGTTGGGGGACAACGGCTTGTTTTATTACGACGCAGGAAAAGACGAAGTTCGGATTCCCGATACACGTAAAGATAAATACTATAAATCCGGCATAAAATATTTTGGCTTGCTGACCGACGCACGCGGTTTGCAATGGTTTGCCACGGAGGACGGCATCCGGATTTGGGATAAAAAGACGGAACGTCTTTATTTGCTCACGATGTCCGAAGGGTTGCCGAACAATACGGTTTCTTCCATTTTGGAGGACTGTGACGGGGTAGTGTGGGCTTCGACCCTGAATGGTATATGTAAGATTATTCCCCGTGAAGAGGGAAAAGGCGGGTATCGTTTTTCCGTAGTGGCATTCGGTGTGCCGGACGGGTTGCAAAGCGGGATGTTTTATGACCATGCCGCACTGAAAGCGAAAAACGGGATGCTTTATTTCGGAGGGGCACACGGGTTTAATTATTTCAATCCCGGGCACATGGTGTGTGAAGAAGCTGCCAACCGCCCCATCCTGACAGGGCTTAGTATTTTCAATACACCCGTCCGGGTGGGAGAAGAATATGAGGGACATGTCGTTTTGTCTGCCCCCATGACCCGTACGGATAAGATAGAACTTCGTTATGATGAGAATTTCATATCCATAGCATTTTCCGGGTTGAATTACGCCAACCCGTCCCACACTTATTATAAATACAGGTTGAAAAATTATGAAGAGGGATGGACGGAGACCCGTGCCGCCAGCCTTGGACGTGCCGTGTATACCGGCTTGCGTCCCGGGACGTATGAGTTTGAAGTGTATGCGGCCAATGGCGACAAGGTGTGGAGCAAGGAACCTGCCCGGCTGTCCATTGTCGTGCATCCTCCTTTTTGGGAAACCTATTATGCCATGGCGGTGTATGTCCTTGTAGCTATTGGTATGGTCTATTGGCTTTCACGGATGTACGTGCGCCGGGAAAAGGAAAAGATGATGGAGGAGCGCAGGGAAAACGCCAGGAAGCAGCAGGAGCATCTGGAAGAGATGAAGCTGCGCTTTTTTACGAATGTAAGTCATGAATTCCGTACGCCCCTCACGCTGATCCTGACACCTCTCGGGACACTTATCAAACAGCAGGGCGACGTGGACTTGAAACAGAGGCTGACCGTGATTTACCGTAATGCGGAAAAACTGCTCCAGTTGGTGAACCAGTTGTTGGATTTCCGGAAATTGGAGATGCGTGGGGAGAGATTGTCGGTCAGCATGGGGGATATGGTCGTGTTCGTCCGGGATGCGGTCGAGGCTTTCCGCGGACTTGTGAAAGAAAAAGGTATCACGTTGACTTTTGAAAGTAAGGTGGAGCATTTTTATATGAACTATGACCATGACAAGGTCTATAAGGTGGTGAACAATCTGCTTTCCAATGCGGTGAAGTTTACCCCCTCGGGCGGTTGCATAGGCGTAGGCGTGGAAAGTTCGGTCCGCAACGGGCGTGAATATGTAGCCGTGTCCGTTCGGGATACGGGGTGTGGCATGGAAGAAGGGGACAAGGAGCGTATATTTACTCGTTTCTACCAAGTGGAGGACGGCCACAAGACCCAACCGGGCAGCGGGATAGGTTTGCATCTGGTCAAGGGCTATGTGGATTTGCACGGTGGAGAGATTACGGTGGACAGCCGGCCTGGTGAGGGCAGCACTTTTACGGTTCTTTTGCCGGCAGACTTGCAGCACGACGAAAAAGCCACCGTGCCGCACGGGGAGGACAAGGAGACGGTGGAAGCTTCCGTCCTGTCGGCCGGAGAAGAAGACGAAGAGCCGTCCGGTGGGAAGAAAAAGCTGTTGGTCGTGGAAGACAATGCGGATTTCAGGGCTTATTTGGTTCATGAACTCAGTGCGGATTTCGACGTGGTAGAAGCCGGGGACGGCGTGGAAGGGGAGGAAATGGTGCGTGAGGAATGGCCCGACCTTGTCATTTCGGACCTGATGATGCCTCGGTGCGACGGCATAGCCTTTTGCCAACGGATGAAGAATGACATTCATACTTCCCATATCCCTTTCATCTTGTTGACGGCCAAGATGTCGGATGACGCACGTATAGAAAGTTACAAGGCCGGTGCCGATTCGTATATCTCGAAACCTTTCAATTTCGAGCTGTTGCAGGTCCGTGTCCGTAAACTCATCGAGCAACGGGAGGCGAGGAAGGAAACGTTCAGGAAAAACATTGAAATCACTCCGAGCGAGATAATCACCACGTCTTTGGATGAAGATTTCGTGAAGAAGGCTTTGGCTTTCGTGGAGAAAAACATGGGCAATGCGGAGTATTCTTTGGAGGATTTGAGCAAAGACCTCGGTTTGAGCAAGACACACTTGAACCGAAAACTGACGGTCATCTTGAACATGAAACCGCTTCAGTTCATCCGTTCCGTCCGTTTGAAACGTGCCGCCCAGTTGTTGGCGGGCAGCCAATATAACGTGGCGGAGATTGCGGATAAGGTAGGGTTTAACACCATCAAATACTTCAACCGTTATTTCAAGGAAGAGTTCGGCATGACACCTACGCAGTACCGTGAAGCGAACAAGAGGGAAAACAAAAGTCCTAAAGCCTAAAAATGTCTTGTTTTATTATCGTGTGAAACCCTTAGTGCATGGAGTGGATTTTCGGTCTCAGCCAAACGGATTTTTAATCTCAGGAGAATGAAAAATCAATTTCAGCCAAATGATTTTTCATTCTCCTGAGATTGATTCAAGGGTTTTATGCTATCTTTTTCGTCATCTTATGTATGTGGTTATGAGTGTCTTATGTGCGGTGTTAGAAATTGTCCAATCATTTGTTATTTTTTGTCCCATATTGTATGGAATGAATCATATAATTTTGGAACGTTGTATTTTTAAAATGAATGCTATGAACAAAAAGAGCGTATTGTCGTTTCTGTTTGCCTGTATGTCTTTGTCCGGAATGGGGCAGGGGTTCATACATCCCGGCATATTGCACACGCAGGCGGATTTCGACAGGGTGAAGGAAAAGTTGGCCACCGGGCAGGAACCTTGGACGGCGGCCTACAACAAGTTGATGACCAGCAAGCATGTGGATTTGAATTGGAAGCCCAATCCCACAGTCAAGATTATCCGTGGAGGATGGAATGTCTGGGAACCGGAAGGTGACAATTATGGAGCCGCCATGAATGATGCAGCTACAGCCTACCAGTGTGCACTGGTTTGGAAGATTACCGGAGATGAGCGTTATGCGGAAAAGTCTGTTGAAGTCATGAACGCATGGGCCAGGACCTGCCAGAAAGTGTCCGGTAATTCCAACGGAAGCCTTGCCTCCGGGCTTTATGGATATGAATTTGCCAATGCAGGAGAATTGATGCGGGACTACGAAGGGTGGAACCGTGAGGATTTCAAACGTTACCAACAGTGGATGCTGAGGGTGTTCAGTGACCAAAGTTTCGGTTTCCTGCAGGAGCGTCATGGTTGTGCCGACGATCATTACTGGTCGAATTGGGGGTTGTGCAACGTGTTGTGCGAAATCAGTGTGGGCATTTTGTGCGACGACATTTATGTGTACAATGCCGGTATGGAGTATTACAAGTACATGGAGGACCACCGCTATGCCGAGACGCTTCGCAATCTGGTATGGAAGCTCCATCCGGACGAGCGTGGACCCTTCGGTTATTTCGGACAAATGCAGGAATCCAACCGAGACCAAGGACATGCTTCCATGGCTGTGGTTTTGGCAGCGGATGTGTGTGGGGCAGGTTTGAACCAGGGAGACGACCTTTATGCCTATATGGACGACCGCATTGCGGCCGGTTTTGAGTATGTGGCGGCTTACAATACTTTTGAGGAAAACCTGCCCAATTCTCCATACACCAATTCGGACGGCACTTTCCCCGAGATGGGGTCTGGCGGGCAAGGCACCAACCGCTGCGGTTGGCCGCGCATCGTGAACTACTACGAAAACATCCGTGGCGTGGACATGCCCTATTCGCATAAGATCATGATGGTCCACGGTGACGGCATAGATGCTGGAGGAGGGTTCTATGGCGGCAACAGCGGCGGATACGACCATTTGGGTTTCACCACGCTGATGTGTTCCTTGGATCCGTTGGAAGACAAGACCCTTGTGCCGACCGTCCTGAAAGGGAGCATCGGGTATGACGGTGAGGCGTTGGACCGTACTTTGTTGAATGCCGTCCCGAGAGGGGCGAAAGTGACGCTGAAGGTGGCTTTGCCGGATGGTGAGACTGATACCGGAAAGTGGTCGTGGGACGATGATGCTTCTTGCACTTCGGCCGAGCGTGAGGTGGAAGCGGATACCTCTTTCGTGTACCGTGTGCGTTATACGAATGCGGCAGGAGTGGTAAGCACGCAGATGTTCTCCATACAGGTGGCAGGCGAGGCATACGTGCGTGACTGTACGCCTTATTGCAAATATGCTTACCGGGAAAGCCAGGACACTTTGATTTACGTGAAGAAGAACGAGAGCGTGATTTTAGGCATGGATTACGGTGGATGGCATGTCAAGTCATGGCGTTGGGAAAAGAGCACGAACGGGGAGAGGTGGTCGAAGCTGAACAACGCGACAACCAACCGTTTTGAATTGGCCAGTGTGGCTTCCAGTGCCTATTACCGTGTGACGATGGAACACAAGTCGGGAGTGCTCAAGTCTCAGGTGTTCCGAGTGGAGGTTTCCGAAATAGATCCTTTCATTATTTATAATGGCGAAGAATATCCCGGTACTTCCATGGTGTTGCCTCGTGGTGCTTCTTTCAGCCTTTATGCCAAGCCTACGTCCATATTGAGCCAGTCGGTGAATTCGACGCGTATTTATAAATGGGTCGTGGGCAACGATACCATCCAGGCCGACACGCTGACTTACCATTTGGATGATTTGGGCGGGCAGGTGGCCGATTTGAACGATACCCTGCATGTATCGGCCATGGGCACCAGTTTCAATGTTACCTTGTTTTTCCAACGTATTTCTTCTACGGGAAGCGAGAGCCGTACGGTGTACCATTTCGATGTGCCGGTATATGAGACCAATGCCTTGTCTCCTTCTGATAAGGACAGCTACTATATCCAAGAGGCTACGGGAGGCCGTTACCTGCGGAATACGGACGGGCAGTTCATGACCTATTCTGAGGATACGGATGATGAGTATTTGTGGCGTATCCGTCGTCTTCCTTCCACTTACGGTTCGCGTTACATGTTCATTAGCCGTACCAACAGCGGACAGCATTTATCAGAAGATGGGCGTCTGAGTTCGGCGAGCGATTATTCTCGGCATTCCTTTAATTTGTGGCATAAATGCGGTTCGGACGACTTGTATGCCATAGAACGTTCTTCGTCTGTATCTGGTGGTTTGTGGGAAATCGCTCCGGAATCGTCAGTCATATCGGTGAACCAAGGGCTTTGTACTTCATTCCCGTTCCGTTTGGTGAAGAAGGAAGACGGTTCTTCTGTAGAGGATGCCGTTTTGGAGAATGAGGAGAGCATCCCGTTGTTGGAAGTTGTCCGTCGTGGTGAAGGCTATCTGGAAATATCCGTGGACGAAGAGGGCTTGTTGAATGTATATACGCTTGAGGGTAGCCTGTTGCGCAGTGTCCGTTGTGTGCCGGGTACAAACCGTGTGGACCTGCCGTTGCGGAAAGGCATGATGATTTTGCGCTATGTGACGGCTTCAGGGCGTTGCAAGAGCCTGAAGGTGATGTAGGGTATGGGACGGAATGAGTATGGGATGATAAGACAAAGGTGCTTTTTTACATTTTGTATGTATTGAAAATCAATGGTTTTTGTACCATGTTATAAAATGTAAGCAGTCAAAAATTGGCTATTGATTGAAAACTCTATCTTCGCTTCGAACAA
>ENA-ORPF01001105-ORPF01001105.1-human-gut-metagenome-genome-assembly--contig:-NODE-1105-length-23453-cov-4.739935_pt1 | contig 23453 bp, 24 predicted proteins | sample MGYA00242140_ERZ509070 | MGnify/ENA primary metagenome ERZ509070 (study PRJEB26280, sample SAMEA2338713) | human gut metagenome | biome: human gut; feature: human-associated habitat; material: faeces... | reverse complement strand
CGGGAAAACCGCTTGATCAAGCCATTTTTTCGTGTTCGCAATTCCTGTATGACCGAATTTTTTGAGAATTACCAATAAAAGGGAGGCGGAATAGGGCAAAAAACACGGGAAAATGAGTGCCGATCAAGATCAGCCGTCAGAGTATTTTTTTGAAAAAAGGAGGATTTTTCGATATAGTGTCAATAGGGATGTAGATTGACCTGCATTGGCTGGTTTGTCTCGTGCTTTGTACGTTTCCGGCGCAACTTCTTTGTGAATATTTTCGTAGCTCCTTGATGTTTTTCAAAAACATAGTATACTACACATAGAAGTTAGGACTATTTCGTCCAAAGTGCAAGGTGAAATGCATGGTTAAACGAGTCTCCTATATGAACCGGTTGATTCACAGTATGTGGAACGGTGAAATAAAAGTCATCACAGGCATACGCAGATGCGGAAAGTCCGTATTGCTTTTTGACCTGTTTTTCGAGTATCTTCTTTCACAGAATGTTTCGGAAGATCATATTCTGAAAATCGAATTGGACCAGCGACGCTATTATAAGTTCAGAAATCCCATTACGCTGTGTGAATATGTTGAAAGCATCGTCCGTGACAAAAAGGGTGAAAAGTTCTATCTGTTCATTGATGAGGTGCAGCTCACTACGAAGGTGGTGGATAAGGAAAACGGCGGTATTGAGGTTACTATCTACGATATGCTGAACGAACTCAAAGCATATAAGAACCTTGATGTTTATGTCATCGGCAGCAATTCCAAGGGACTGTCGAAAGACATTGCCGCCGAGTTTCGCGGCTGTGCTGCGTAGATTCATGTGTTCCCGCTTTCATTTGCGGAGTTTTATTCCGCTGTGGGCGGTGACGAGCGAAAAGCACTGGATATCTATATGCTTTACGGCGGTATGCCTAGATTGCTGGCATTGGAGGACGACAGGGAGAAGAAGGATTATCTGACTTCCCTCTACAGCGAACTGTATGTCAGGGACATTGTGGAACGAAACGGTATTGAGCGTGAGGATGTTCTGAATGACATTCTGGATTTCCTTGCTTCGCAGATCAGTTCACTGACGAATCCGACAAATATCGCAAACACCATTTCGTCTATGAAGAACGAGAAGGTCAATGCTGCGATGGTCTCTAATTATGTGCAGTATATCATTGACTCCTTCCTTATTTCGATGGCCAGACGGTATGATGTCAAAGGGAAAACCTATTTTAAGTACCCGAACAAGTACTATTATACTGACATTGGTCTCCGGAATGCACGGCTGAATTACCGCCAGTATGATCCCGGTCACATCATGGAAAACATGATCTACAACGAACTCCTGCAGCGGGGGTATTCTGTTGACGTTGGTGTGGTTTGCGACCGTACAGGTGACAGCAAGGTTCAAAAAGAGATCGACTTTGTGGTAAACGATGCGGATAAGAAAATTTATATTCAGTCCGCTTTTCGCATGGATACCGATGCAAAAGAATCCTCCGAGTTGTCATCACTGATGCTTACCAAGGATTTTTTCAAAAAGATCATCGTCCGCACGGATATACCGCATAATTTTTATGACGAAAGCGGCATCTTCCACTGCAACCTGATCGATCTGCTGTTGGGGCGGGTAGAATTGTTCTGATAGTACAACTCATAGATGCTGCAATAAAAAGAGAAGGCACAAGGAGGAAATCCCGATGAAAATGTGGCATAAGCTGCTCTTGATTATGGCATGCCTTGCCCTTTTGGCTTTTAGCGCTTGCGGAGAGAAAGCACCTGCTCCCCCCAAAAAAGAACAGACGGATGCTCCGCAGAAGGCTTTATTATCGGAGGAGGAATTGAGTCAAATCGGAAAAGCTGCGGTAGAAAAGTGGGCGACCATAGGATATATCGTTTCGGAGCCGCTTTATAATACCGCGCTTTCGCAGTTAGGGCAGAACGAGCTTCGGGAAATATACAGCGCTCATATCTACGCCAGTGGTTTGGAAAGTTCCCTTGTAAGGGAAGATGAGCGGATCGAATTTTGGACGGATTTGGGTGGCCTTGAAGAATTTACGCGTGAGTACTTCGGACTTGACTTTAACAATCAGCAAAACAACCTGCCGGAGGACTGCCTTGCCGGCGATGAAATCCGGTTTTATTTTAACAGCCGCTTTTATGTTGCAGCGGCCGATCTGTATCAATATAGCTTTATCAGCTGTACCCAAAACGATGACAATTCCTTTATTGCACATGTTAAAATAAAAAATGCTTCTATTCCGGAGTTGGATATAGATGCTCAAGTTGTAGAAGCAGCTTTGACTTTCCGGCAGGAGAACGACACCGCTGTTTTCATCAGTGCTTCGACCTGAAAGTGCCGGAAATATAATTTACTGTGGCATAGAGATTTAATGAGGAGTAGCATTTATGGAAAGTTTTGAACCGAAGAAATTAGCACTGATAAGAATTTGGCAGATCCTTAAAGACTACAGCGATTTTGATCATCCCCTTACGCAGGAGGATATCGCTGTAAAGCTGCAAAATGAATATGGCATCATTCTTGAAAGAAAGGCTATCAGCAGAAATATTTCCCTGCTGAAGGAAGCGGGAATTGATATTGAGTCACGCAGAGCCGGAAGCTATCTCGAATGCCGGGATTTTGAGGATTCAGAGCTGCATATGTTGATTGACGGTGTTTTAAGCAGCAAGTATATTACCGCAAAACATTCCAAAGACATAATCAATCGGCTTTGCGGACTGTCTAATAAATACTTCCGTTCAAATGTGAAGCATATCCATTCGGTAAACGATTGGTATAAAACGGATAATCAGGCTTTGTTTTATAATATTGAATTGATTGATACGGCCATCGAGGAAGGAAAACAGGTACATTACGACTATAACAAGTACGGAACCGATAAGAAACTCCATAAGTCTTCTCATCAATACGTAACCCCGTATTTAATGGTTTTGCACAATCAGCGCTATTACCTTATGGCATTCAGTGAATACTGGGGCAATATGGTGTTTCATAGATTGGACCGAATCACCAATATGATTGTCGTAGACAAAAAGGCTACACCGATTCGTAATGTGCCGGGCTATGAGAGTGGTATTAATTATAAGGAACTGTCGTCGACCATGCCTTATATGTATACCGACCGGCCGGAGCATATCGACTTTATTGCAGATATCGGAATAATCGATCAGATTATCGATTGGTTCGGCAGCGATATTCGCATTGTAAATGCGGATGAAGAAGGCAAGGCCAAGGTAAGTGTTAAAGCAAGCCCGAAAGCCATGGTGCACTGGGCAATGCAGTATATGGACCATGTTGAGATTACGGCACCGGAATCCGTTAGGAATCGAATCCGTGAGTCGCTGCAAAATGGTATAATGAAATATCATATTACGGACGAAGAGAAAACCCGTTAAATCATCTATATTACGACTGGATTAACATGAAAAGCAGACTGTGGAAAAGCAGCCTGCTTTTTCTGTGCTCCGAATAGGCTGCCGTGCTGAACAAAATGTTGTGCACCAAGCTTGGGACATTTCGTTTGGTATTCTTATCCCGTAGAGAAGAATGGTAATATTTTCGGAGGTGCACGTTATGCAATTCTATAAATTTGAGGGTATTTCAACTGCCGAAAGGCGTCCGGGAGAAAATGACAGCCGTAGAATTATGTGCGAAAAAGCACGAAGAATCTCAACAAAAACAAACACTTTCAATCTGCTTCGGCTGTCCGAGGCGTATTTGTTTGTAAATGATGCTTCGGGGGACATGGTTACTATTGGTATTATCGTGAAGAAGTGTTCCAATCTAAATAATTTGATTTCCGAATATCTCCGGGCAATTGGGACAGAGCTGATGGAAACCTGTCTTGAGGAAGTAACTTTTAGCACACTTCGTAATATGCTTGGCTATGCCTGCAGAAACGACTATATTCGCGATGATGATGAAGTGCTTGAACAGTTCGATTTGGATAAACTGGAAAGAGGATATGGCAGAGGAGTTGCATATGAAGAGAAAATCCTTAATGATTGCAACAAAAAAACTGTATACGAAGAAGCCGGGCGATTTCTTGCAAAGGACACTTTAATTCCTGAACTGAATCGTATTTATGCAGGGAGAGGAAAGCAGAATGTTATTGGTCATCCCGTCCATTATATGATTGAGACGGATGACCATGAGACACGAAAAGGGATATGCAGGGTTTTATTGCAGGCATTGTATGCCAAAAAAAGGCTGCACAGTAAACGCTATTGTTTCCTGAATTTCAGACCAGGCGAAAGCTTTTCCAGTGTAGTTTACAATTGTTTATATAATAGCGCTATCGGAGGAGCAATTATTGTCAGGTATATGGCCAACGACGACACAGAGGACGAATATGCGGGCAGTGGCAGGGACACGATAGAGGCCCTTTGTGAGGTTATGAAAAAATACCGCAATCAGGTTCTTACGGTATTCTGTCTTCCCCGTGAGTGCACCTCATCAAAAGATATTTTCTATGAGAATCTCGGAAATACAAGTATTATTGAGCTTAAAGAAGATTTTGTTTCCGGAGAGCGTGCAAAGGAGTTTCTCGAAGCGTTGGCAAAAGATAGCGAAATCAATACAGACCAAATGCTATTTGAAAAACTTGAGGATGAGAAAGGCTATCTTGCTCCCGACCTTCACAACATATTTGATGATTGGTACAATAACAAACTGAAGACTGCTGTATATCCGCAGTATAAAGACATTGTTACTGTTAATCGTGAGGTTATCAAAGCAGCGCCCAAAGGCTCGGCCTATGATGAATTGAATCAGATGATCGGACTTGATGATGCAAAAAAGGTTATTAATCAAGCGCTGAATTACTGTAAGGCCCAGAAACTCTTTGCAGACAGGGGAATGAAAAGGGATCACCCTACAATGCACATGATTTTTACCGGCAATCCCGGAACGGCAAAAACAACCGTTGCGAGACTTTTTGCAAAAATCATGAAAGAAAACAATCTTCTTTCTAAAGGAAATTTGATCGAGGTTGGTCGAGGCGATTTGGTTGGTAAATATGTCGGATGGACAGCGCCGATGATCCAAAAAAAATTTAAAGAGGCACAAGGGAGCGTGCTGTTCATTGATGAAGCGTATTCACTTGTCGATGACAGAAACGGCTCCTTCGGTGACGAAGCAATCAGCGCCATTGTTCAGGAGATGGAGAATCACCGTGACAATGTTGTTGTTATCTTCGCGGGCTATCCGGATAAGATGGAGTGTTTTCTTCAGAAGAATCCCGGGCTCAGGTCCAGAATTGCTTATCATGTCCCTTTCAGTGATTACGATACGGAATCGCTCTGTGAAATAGCAAAACTGATTGCAAAGCAAAAAGGACTGGTAATTACAGAAGAGGCATACGAAAAACTATCAGCTATGTTTGATGCTGCAAGAACCGAAAACGATTTTGGTAACGGCCGTTATGTCAGAAATGCAATTGAAAAAGCGAGGATGGCACAGGCAACCAGATTGCTGACAATGGACTTGGATTCTATCGAAAGCAAAGATATCTTCACGATTACAGCTGATGATATCGAACTCCCGAAGGTAAGCACAAAGTCAAAAACAAAACAAATAGGCTTTTGCTCATAACGCCATATGAAGATATTAGCATATGATATGTCAGAGGTGAGGCATCCAAAGGAAGGAGGACAGCGTGTTTGGTTTTTAAAAGGCTGACAATAAACTACTTTGGGAAAATCGAGTATCTTGACATCTCCTTTTGTGAGCAGATTACTGAAATTGCTTCGCCCGATACAGATGACATTGTGAAAGCCATTGGGCTGGCCACTTATAACAAAAGCATAATAGACCGTACCGGTGAATCTTCCGTCTCATACAACACAAAAATTGTCCTGCAACTTGATATCGCCGGTCATCCGTATTCCATTACGGTAAGGGGGCAGCCTTATGGTAAAGAATGCATTTATGAAGGGATCGATTGCAAAAGCAACATGGCCGTCGATGTGTCGATGCTCTTCGGAGGTGTGAAGCTGTGCGAGGAGGAAGAAAGTCTTACATACTATCGGTACGATCAAAAGAACGATTTTTCAACGCGGCTTCTTCATTATAAGGATCCTGAAAAGTATTATTCTTTCGGAGATTTCCAAAGGAAAACGAATGGCTTCGGATTTACAAAAGCATTCCGGATTTATCTAAAAGAGTATTTCAAAAAACACGGGGCATGCGGTTCTTTTACGGATCTGTGTAAAACGGAACCATGCCCGGACGGAGGGCTTATTCAGTGCCGTGTCGATGTCCCCGATAATATCACCGACCTGTATGAGCTTGAGCAAAAGCTTTATGATTTTGGTTGGTATCTAGAAGTCAATAAATTCTGGGACGGATTTGAAAACATCCGCGATATGAATCACGAAAAATGGCCGATGCTCATTAATGCCGGAGACATGGGTGAATACATCGGTTTCCATGAGCTGCTTGTTAAATCAAAAAGTATGGGAAAGCAGACGATTATCATGAATAGTCAAAAAGCAGCTAAAGCATGAATGAGGGAGTCATTTAAGCGCCCATCGTACAGATGGATGCTTGGATTTCTTTTTGAAAGGGGAAAAAATGAACTTTAGGGAGTATGAAGAAATAATGAGAACTGTGCCATGCACAGATACTATAGGATATCAGCCTGCAATTATGTCGCTGCACCCGCAAATACTTCCTTTGACTGTGACATCGCTGGGGGAATCGGGCTCAATAATAAAGCTTCCGGAAAAAGCGGTGAACAGGTACGGAAGAACGGTTCCGGTAATCGCATTCAGCAGCCAAACATTTAGAGGAAAAAGCAATATAACGGACATTATTTTGCCTCAAAGTATAGAGCGACTTCCGCAAGGGGCTTTTGCGGGATGTTCGGGATTGAAGAGAATTACGATTCCCCGAAAAGTTAAAACCATCAAAGAAGGCACTTTTGCCGGATGCAGGCAGTTAGAAGATGTTTATTACGAAGGGACAAAGGAAGAATGGAATAGGATCAATCTTGTTCATTGCAAAAATGAGACCGAGTTCGGAGAGTTGATTCCCGGCACGCCGGTACAGGAAGTCAACGCCGAACGAATGTTGAATATTCCGGGAAATGAAGCCATTTTCTCGGCAAATATCCATTATCTCTGTAAGCTTTCAGGATAGATTTCTGATTTGAAGACTGATAACGAGGACATCACATGATTTTCCGGAGGATCTAATGCACTCTTTTTGGGACGTTGCACATGGTATGCTCAATATGCAGGTCGTGGCGAAAGTGAGGGATATATAATGATTGTCGAACCGGAAGAATGGATTTCGAAACCCGGCGATAACGGAATCGGATTATTGAAGGTGTTGATGGTGGAAGGTGAAGCTGACTTTCCTATTCTAATTGAAACATATAATGTGTTTCCTGAAGAAGTTAAGATAGATGAAGAACAGGATTTTGAGCTGATTCTAGAGTGCGCAGATAAACCTTCCGTTTACGAAGACGAGGCTGCATTCAACAGGGATAAAAGTATATCAATGAATTTCGAATCGGTTATACCCATTGGGCTGTTTCCTGCTCCCGGTAATGAAAGCTTTGTCCAAAGCCCCCATATTATTCTGAACGGAAAGATTGCTATTACCTATGAAAACCCTATCCAATTCGGGTTTGATGAATCGGATGTCCTTTATTCGTTTTCCTGCCTCGGAAATGAATATGATGCCGTGATGTATCCTGATTTTTCAGATGGTGTGCGAATGAAAGAAGGCAATATTGTCTCCTGTGTTTATCGGGTTCATGGTTGGCCGAAGCCAGAATGACAATAGCGACAAATAGAGGGATTATATGAGAAAAGGTATCTTTTGGTGTACAAATTTCGATGCGGAAAGCACGGAGCTTATTACGGTTTCGGTTGTCTGCGATAAATATGGCGATTCACAGGAACCGGTGCAGTTCAGCTCAAAATCCGGCAATAATTTCAATCACAGGATTGAATGGAATCACCTTGACAGAAAAATCACAGAAGGGAAATCATTTTTTTATTATCCCAGAGGGCGTGTTGAAATTAAAAACGGAAAAGCTACTGTCTTTCTTAATCCCATAATCAATAAAGAATGCATCGTTCGCAAGATCATTGGGGCTTTTGACTTAATGACTGGAGAGCTGAACTGCATCAACATAAAAAGCGATGGATCCAATCATTATCAATTTACCTGTGAAGGCTTCTAAAACGAACTTTTATATGATTGCTTTCAACAAAACCGTCATATAGACGATTCCGGGGTCAGACAATTGAGCTTTGCGGCATGACCGTCGCAGACGGGGCAACCATGTATTGATGGCCGCTAAAGTTTGCGGTTATTTCAGTACGGTCGAGGATCAACAGAAAATCGACTGAATGCATCGGCACGATGACGCTGATGGTGTGCATATTTTGATAGGGTGGCTGAAAGTGTTGTCGGAAAAGCTAATAATGGAAGAAAGAATTAAGAGCATTTGCAAAAAGGACCGAACCGTATTCCGACGGGGCATGGGATTTGATGGGATCACCGTTCTAAATCCGGGCTTTTGCGGTTCCATGCTTTGCGGTTCGGTTACTTTTTGGGGACATACAGACCAAAATGAAATGCTTTTCAGCAGCGGTAACGGTCGATACTATTTTACAGTGCGTGACGGCTGGGGTGTTATGGATAATCATTTATATGCCTTGTCGATCGGTTCAATCCGTCGGGATTATCAAAGACCTGTTACGGTTGAGGACATAGAATCCATCGTAAATAGTCCTAAAGAGTCAAGAGGAGCCTATGCAGCGTTGGCAAATGCAATGAAGCAGAAAGATGATACGGAAATACTGAAGGTGCTATGGGATTGATTTTTACTGTGTAGTGTTTTTATTAGTGCTAATAAGGGTTTATGTCCTATTTAAAAAATAGAATGAGGATTGAAAAAATGGTTTATTTAAAGAGATTTTCATTTCCATCAATGCATGAGGAACTCAGCTTTTTACATCCCGGCGAAAGCCTTGATTCGGATCGGCGTCCTCTCCTTCATACCGGCTCTTTTTATCCGTTCAATATTCTTCCATATGTTAGCCTCAATAAGATGGAATTTTATAGCATCACTATTCTTTATGGCGAAAACGGGTGCGGAAAAACTACGGCACTGAATATCATTGCCGAAAAGCTGCGCCTGAAACGTGACTCTCTTTTTAATTCCGGTCGTTTTCTCAATGACTACCTGGATATGTGCAAGTATAACGAGGATGATTTTCGAGAATATGCACAGTTTTTTAATCATAACAGCAGAATTATAACCAGCGATGATGTTTTTAACTATTCAATGAAAAAACGAGAGTTTAATAAGCAGCTATTCAGCAAAACAAAAGATGTAAACGAAGAATATTGGAAGATAAGAGCAGGCAGTCCTAATCTGCAATCTTTGGAAGATTATGATAGATGGCACACCCGGAATGAAGCAATAAAAAGCAAATCTGCCTTTTTGAAAAAAAGATTGGAACGTGAGGAAGAAGAAAACTCCAACGGAGAAACAGCAATGTTGTATTTTATAAAGCAAATGGAAAACGAAGGGCTTTATCTGCTTGATGAACCGGAAAACAGCTTATCACTAGAAAATCAGATGAAACTTGCAGACTATATCCATTCCTCTGCGCGATTCTTCAAATGTCAATTCATTATTGCAACGCACTCGCCAACTTTTTTATCTATACCATATGCTAAAATCTACAATCTTGATGATGACTCGAGGGTTGTTGGTTCTTGGACGCAGCTAAAAAGTGTTCGTTTGATGTTCGATTTATTCATGAAGCACAAAAAAGAATTTGAGTAACCACTTTTTGTGTTACTAATCATGTGGTATAATATAATAAAAAGGTTGAAAGGAGAAACTTAAAATGGAAAACTTGGAAGCTTCGATTGAATGCCTTGAAAAGACAACTGGCAAGGAAAGAATTGAAAAAAAGTTACAGGATATTTTGGACGCTTTTCTTCGCAATTATTATATTGAATTTGGAACATTTAAAATTGATCCTGTATTGGTAGAAGCGTATTATCACAATGAAGATTGCTTTCTTGATACCGCCGTTCATGCGGCAAGAAAGGAAAGAGGGAAAATTGCAACACATGCAATAGAAAGGCAAAAGAATAATTTTGGTAAATTATACATACACAATGTGATAACAAAAGACGACGGTCTTGATGTGTGTTTATCAAAAGGCAACTATTACTTTTCGATTTTAATAAAAAACGCAATTATTAACGATAAGCATTTTGCAACGCAAAGCGATGTTTCAAAAATCATTTGCGACAAATGCCAAGGTTGTGATGAAGTGCCGAGTTGCATATATTACCAAGAATGTGTGCTAAAAAAGCGTGAACAACCTAAAGACATGAATGTGATTTTTTTACCCCGCAAAAACGTGCCTTCCAATGATCATCTTGCAGCTGTTTCTTTAGACAGTATAAAAGCCTATATGACTGACCTTTCACTTGCGCAAGAATATGGGAAACAGTGGGAATGTTCAGTTATAGCGCTTTCAGAAGTTGGAAACACCGAAAAAGCGAAAAAACTTGCAGATGAAATATTCGGTTCTTCAATCGAAGATAAGTATTTTGAATTAGCAAAAGAAAGTTTAAGGAAGGAATAACATGCTCTACTTTTCATCACTTCTAAAAACCAGTCCAAAATATTCATTATCGGCGGAAAACTTATTCTCTGTTTTGTCCGACAGCGGAGAAGAATTTACTCTTTTCGACGGAGCAAGGGGTATCTGGGCAAGGGATTATATGCCTGTCAGAACCAAAAGCGGCCAATACATATCGTTCCGCTACGAGCCGAGCTACCCGAAAGGCGATGAAGAGGAGCGCACCGACTACCGAAAGGACGTTGCGCCGCATTTCGATCTGCCGGTTACATATTCCGATATTAATCTGGACGGCGGAAACGTTGTGTTTTCGCCATCAAGAACAAAAGCCGTTATCTCCGATAGGGTGTTCTCTGAAAATCCCGATTTAGATGAGAATACTCTTTTGACCGAGCTTGAAAAGCTGCTCGAAGCAGAGATAGTAATTATTCCGTCGCTTAAAATCGACATGACCGGTCATGCGGACGGCGTGGTGCGCTTTGTGAACGAAAACACAGCGCTCGGCAATGCCTCGCCTTGCAAATACGGCTATGAGCTAAAGGTGAAAAACGCATTAAAAAAACACGGCATTTCGGTTCTGGACTTTCCGTATTTCGGTTCTGCCGACGATAGTGCCGTGGGGAGTTACCTCAATTACCTCGAAACCGAAACGCATATTTTTCTTCCTGTTTTCGGCAATGTACAGGATGAAAAGGCGATAAAATGCGCAAAGGAGTTTTTCAATAAAGAAATCATTACCGTGAATATTAACAGCATTGCCGAAGAAGGAGGCGTTTTAAATTGCATAAGCTGGGAGATGTATTGACCCAGGAGAAAATCAAACGAGTACTGACAGCAAGGCGCAACCTTTACAATGCGGGAGTGGAGCTTTTAGAGTGCGACCGTACCTACGCCGAAGGGATTAAGGAGGAGCTTGAAAGGCATACCTTTGCCGACTATATGGTGCCTTTTGAAGGAGCCGAAGCAGAGAAAAAACAAATTGATGAAATCGATGTACGATTCTATCTTGAAATGCGAATGCGCATATATGTAAAAGAAGAAAACATTAGATTCGATGCGGGAAACGGTCTTTGTAAAATCCGCCTGAATGATACGATTACAGCTTATATCCCGATAAAAAGCGGAACTGCGGTCAGAAGCATTCTGCTGTAACTGTGTGGTTCAACCGAGTGCAACGAAACAGGGAGTTATAGGGTAATAGGAAGATAAACGGCACAGCCACCGAAATCCAGTGTGATTCGGCGGCTGTGCTGATTTCGTTTTAGAATGAGCTAAAGATTTTTTTGGGGGGGTTATTTCGCTGCGCGAACAAGCTCTTCCCAGACTTTAACCATGGCATAGGTGTCAAGTTCGCAGTATTTCAAAAGATCATGTCTTGCTTTTTCACGTTCTTCAGGTGTCATATCGGCAATTTTCGGAAAAATCGTCATCGCTTCGCTGCCGTTATGTACACCATCCAGGTTGTGATAGTCTAATTCGGGATCATCCGGGAAAATGGCAGGCAGCACGCTTTTGATGGAAAAGGAACCGCCCATTGCCCGGTTATAGTAATAGCCCGATTGAAAAGGAACAAGCAGATCGATGATGTTTTCTTGTATATTGAGCAGATGCTCCGCCAAATCCGGAAAAGCTTCCGCCAATTCCTTCAGTCTGGTGCATTCAAAGGCTTTGTTGTACGCCGTAACGCAGACGTTCATAGGAATATCGGCGCAAAGCTGCTCGGCAAGCTTTCTTCTCGGATCCGTTCCCGACTCAGCAAGAAATTCCTTGTGCTTCAGCTCGCCACCCTCGGTCTCAATGTAGTGCAGCGAATACTGAAACGGAATCTGTGCGTAGGGCTTGGTTCCGACATATTTCGGAATGACCGGCTGCATGGTTTCAAAATCAAGAAAGTAGAGCGGATAAGAGAGCGTGGAAAGAAAATCGCGTATGTTGTCTTTCTCAATATAGGTTCCCTTATCCTGCAAGGCAAACTCGATCTGGCGAAGCTGCATTTTGTTGGTGATTTCAGCGCTGTCCACTAACTCCTGATATGTAGTAATTCCATTTTTGTAAAACTTGATTTTTTTGTCGAAACCCATTCTGTACAGGTTAAATACCGATTGTTGCGGGAGATGCTTGGAGCAATAATTCCAAAATCCACAAAGATATGGACTGTTACAATTGGTCGATAGATCAATATCCGGTTCATAAGGAGAATTAAGGATTCTTTCTGCAACAAGAAGATTTGCAGAGATATTGTTCTCCTCAACCGCAACGGCCTCCGCTATGTCGGAAATTGTGAAAAGCTGCTGAATATCAAGGGTGCCGTCAAATATGTAATCTCCGTTTATGCATACAAGATATGTTCCGGCTATTTTTACACCGCAGCTCCCCAGCACATATTTTTGATAGGCAACATCGGCAATATAAACAGGCTTAATGTCTTTGGAGTGTTCATGCTTGACCGAGCTTTTAACCTCATAAATGGCCCAGCCGTCGTCCTCCTTTTTGAGGATATCCACAGCGCAATATAGACCGTTATATTCAAATGAAGCCTCGCAGATGACCGGCGTCCCATTTGCCATCTCTGCCTTGGTGCGCTCAATCATCTTGGAAAGATCAAGCTGATCATTTTTATATGCGGTCACTTCGATATAGTCTCCGAAAAGGCCCATTGCCAGATCGCCGACCTCGTTGCCGGCCTCCATGCGTGAAAAGACGTTTTCGTCAAGAACCAGCTCTTCCGGCTTGTACTTTTTCATCCATGCAATTTTGGGACATTGCCAGAGTCCGCAGTATTTTGACTTCGATAAGTAAACCATGGAAATGACCTCCTCTTTTTCTGTGAGAGAAGAATGTCAAGGATTTTTCTTTTTTATCTCTTCTTTGATATGTTTCCAGTATTTTTTGATACCTGGAACAAAAAATTCTTTAAAGTCCCCCGCTGAAATCATATCGCTTTTGGCATTGTTGCAAATCACACAGGCAAAATCGCAGTTGTCGGCGCAGTAATTTCCGTTGGGGTTCTTGCGCTCAATTTGCAATTCTCCGCTGAAAGATCGCTTTTTAGAGGAAATGACACATTCATCTTTTTCATCTTTAGCAAAAGCAGCCCTTACTGTATCTTCATCAACTCCGCAATAGCAGCATTTCCTTATTCCGCCTTCAGGCGTTTTTTCGCACCACCAGGCTAAAAATGCTTCAAAACTCCCGTTAAAAGCGTCTTTATAATCATCCTGTTTTTTCTTAAAACGATCATATATGTATTTAAGATCGTCTTTAGCGGCTTTCACAGCCGGATGAGCAGCATAATATGCCTGCTCCGTTTGGATATCGGCACCAATTGATTTAAGAACAGTATTTGGACTCGGTTCCTTTTTAACAGAGTACCTTACCAAGAAATCCAAATCTATATCTGAAAATTGTGCATGGGGGTATTTTCCTTTTAGATATTTCCTAACCAATTTCTTTATTTCTTTCAATTCGTCCATGTATCTTTATCCTTTCTCAATTTTATATATTATACCATAATTCGTGGCGTTTTGTATAGCCAAATATGAACCTTTCACCACTTGTTTGATAACTTTATTCTATCGGTTTATATGTACCGCTTTTGGTGCATATGTTACTGTATCATAATAGCAAAGCAGATCAAAAAGGAGAGGTTACATGTGATATATGCGGTGTCAGACCTGCATGGGTGCTATGACAAGTATAGGAAGCTTCTTGAACGCTTGACTTCCGATGATTCTTTGTACATTCTCGGAGACATTGTGGACCGTGGCAGTGATGGGATAAAAATTGTGTTGGATCTCATTAATAGGGATAACATCTTTTCTTACAGAGGAAATCACGATCACTGTGTGCAGTTTTTTCTGGGAAACTATGCACTTCGTTATGACGGCTATTTTACGGATGGGATAGAAGAGGTATTCAGATTATGGCTTTCTGACGGTGGAAGCGAAACATATAGGGAGTTTCTGAAATTAGACGAAAGCAAACAGCGTGCAGTTCTGGGCTATCTTAACTCGCTGCCACTATTTGAAGAGCTTACAGTCAGAGGTCAGAAGTTTTTCCTTGCACATACGGTTCCGAAAAAGTCAAAAATGCTCAATTTTGTTAACTGTCGATTCTCAGATTTCATCACAGGCGAGCCGGAGTATGAAAAGATGTATTTTGAAGATACGATCATTATTACAGGTCATATCCCCACCGGCTTTATTGATCCGGAATATGCAGGACGAATCTGGAAAGGAAATAATCACATAGCCATCGATTGCGGCGCCGTATTTGGCAATCCTCTCGGCTGTATTTGTCTTGATACTATGGAAGAAATATATGTGGAGTGAAACAGATGGATATATTTAGATTTATCAATTCTAAGGATATCAGAGAACACATCAGGAGTATCAGGTATGAATTCAATTCTCTTGAAACTGCATGGTTGATTTATCAGTGCCATGATGCGACTATTGACGAAAAGCATAAAGCGTGGAACGAACTGATTGAAACAATGCCGGATTGCCCGATAGAGAAACGCCTGAATACCGTTGCGCAGGACAGCCTTCATGCGTTTCTGAGGCAGTATATGAAGCTTGAAGATAAGTATATGAACGAGTTCTGCGATGAGAGACATGCCGACACATTTAACGATGACAAGCCGTTTGTCTACAAGTTCAAATATATTTACGAGGACGGCACGGAAAACGGGTGGGACACGGTGTTTTCCTGCCTCAATGCATTGCATGAAAGCATTATGGAACCGGAGGAAGATGTTACCTCCATTCAATGCACCAAAATGCAGATAGACAGGTTGGAATCGCGACAAATTGCGTATCTCAATTCGTCATTTGAGTTTTTGCGTCTTGATCCCGGACGCATCGACAGTGATAAGGAATGGGTCTTATTTGGAGGTGTTTTTGACGGTCTGTGGTTTGAATTTCCGACGCCGTTTCAAAAGGGCGATATTGTATGGAATCCGGATCAACCGGAGGGCTTCTGTGCCGGCCCGTTTGTGATAACCGGAGTTTGCCTTGATGGTATCGAAAGCGATAAGACGAAAGAGAATATCAGGAAAGACGGCGATTCTTCCGATATGTGTGCCGGAGGATTTTTTCTGAATGAGGATGGCAGCATTTACGGTGAGTGTATGTCAAACTATATGGATCTGGAATTCTATAATAAGGATCTAATCGGCTCAAATAGAACGCTGATTGCACTCAGTAATTTTCTGAAGGATGAAATCGACCCGGCGCTTTTCGCCCGCGCTTATCATCAAATCATCATGGCCGGGTATGCAGAGAACAGTATTCCTCTTGATTATTTGAGGACCGGTATGATTCTGGCGGGCTTATCAAAACCGGAGCATATAAAAATATGGCTCGATGATGTCAGAGAAGCGCCGGAAGGATACTGCCGCTGCCACAGTGTCAACGAGGCAATAAAAAAGATAATCGAGTGCGAAAAAGAATATGCTGTTATTGACGAAATTAACTGCGATCATGATTTGGGGGATTACGCTTCCGATGGCGGAGATGGAATCAAACTGATCGACTGGCTCGCTGAAAGAAAAACGCATTATCCTGTTAAGCTACATACAATGAACCCTGTCGGGCGTGAGAACATGCAGCGGGAAATCGACCGGTATTGGAATGAGACAAAATGAAATTAAAGGAAAGGGAATCATGTTTTTCTTTATTGCAGATACACATTTTGGACACGGTGCTATTATTGATTTATGCCACCGACCTTTCAAATGTGTCGAAGAAATGGACAGCATTATGATTGGACGATGGAACAAAAAGGTATCTCCTAACGACACCGTGTATATTGTCGGCGATCTTTTTTATAAGCATAAAAACCCCGAAAAAATCCTAAAGCAACTGCAAGGAAAAAAGAGGCTCATTGTCGGAAACCATGACGGCGGATGGCTAAAGAGGCTGGATGCTTCACGCTATTTTCTTTCGGTTGACCATCTCATAGAGATTTCGAACGGCAAACACAAGCTCGTGCTTTGTCATTATCCATTGATGTGTTGGAAGCATGAGCTGAAAAGCTATATGATTCACGGACATATCCATAATAATACAAATGCTCCCTATTGGTCTGTTATCCGAAACAATCCGCGTCTACTAAATGCAGGAACAGATATTAACAGTTTTGAGCCTGTATCTTTTGATGAAATGCTTGCAAACAACGAATGCTTCAAGACGGGATCTCCAGACGGAAATGATAGATTATATCGCATAAAAGAGGCGCAGAAATGAGAACGAAATATACCGACTTACATTATGGGCAGGTACCGACCTTATATCAGGCACTTAAAAATGAAGTATCGAAAAGCGGCACTGCCGCAATTTTTTCATTGTTGAGATGTTTTACATATGATGTTGACAGCAACGATTATATGATTCAGGTACTTGTGACCGCTAGTTATCTGGAAAGAATATCGTGCTTGGTTTATAATGGTGCTGACGGAGTTTATGGGAAACTGCCCACACAAAAGTACAAAGAATCTATTTTTGAGAGTCGTGCGGAATTCCCTGAAGAGGTTTACGATATAATTAAGAAATACGGAGTTTCGGAGGCTGAAGCTGAACTGATTCATAAAATGATTTGGCAGATAGCAGACTTGGTATGCCCGATGATAGCATGTATGAGTGAGCAGGCTTTTGTCAGTGAATATGCCTATGCAATAGACTATGTGATCAGGCACAGATGCGATTTACCCAAGCCGGAAATAGATGAGCTATTCCCGAGAAATTATCCGGATTATCATTACAATGAGGGGTTACTCGTTGACAAGATCAATGGGTACATTGAATTATAGGAGGAAACGCGAGTGAAATCACATTAAACTGCGTCACAGTTTTTTGATAGATGGCAGAGAAGATGAACGGACTTTATTACAGTATGCGCGTAAGAGATTCGATCGATGAAGTAATGGAATACGGTGGCATTTTATTGTCATCCGCAAATAAAAAAGTAAGTAAGGCACCTAAAGCGACCTCGGGCTTTATTGCAGGCCCAAGGGTACTTATACTTCAATTAGCAGAATACATCGCCCTCCGATCACTCGACCGGAGGGCACACCTATATCCATTACAGCTCCATCTGTTTTCCCAAGTAACTCGCCGCTGCCTGAATGAGCTTCTGCTCGGCGTCCCCGGGACGGTCGCTTTCCTTGTTTTGCAGGAACATCACGCTGCCGCATACATCACCGGAGGAGATGATAGGGGACTGCACCAGTGCATAATAGGCAACGCCCTCAATGGGCTGCAGCGGCTGCCCGTCACTCGCCGAAAAGCTCCTGCGGTTCTCGATCTGATCTTCAAGACCATGGGACACCCGGCGCTCCAGCACCTCCCGCCGGCTGATGCCGCTGACTGCTACCACATGATCCCGATCAGTGATCAGCACCGGAAAACCTGCCGTGCGATACAGCACCTCACAATACTGCGCCGCAATGCTGCCCAGCTCGCTGATAGGGGAGTACTTCTTAAAAATGACCTCCCCCTCGTTGCTGACGAAAATCTCCAACGGGTCGCCTTCACGGATACGCATGGTCCTGCGGATCTCTTTGGGAATTACTACTCTCCCGAGGTCATCTATCCGACGTACTATACCGGTCGCTTTCATCTATTCAAACACCCTCTCCTGAAATTTGCTGTGCGGTTAGTTTTTGCAGGAACTGCGAAAATATACCGCCGTCCCGCCAAATGATTTCCTCGACCGTAAAATGGTCGGTTTTACACTTTACAATTAAACTTTACATAAACTTTACAAAGTGCCGATATTATTCCATACATTCATTTTTTATGATACAATCAGAAAAAAGGACAGGAGGAAAAAGCGATGATCTATTGTGTGGAAGACGACAGCAGCATCCGCGATCTGATGGTATATACCCTCCGTGCGGCGGGACTTTCGGCGGAAGGCTTTGCCGACGGTGAAGCGTTTTGGCAGGCCATGCAGCAGGAAATCCCCGATCTCGTCATGCTGGATATCATGCTGCCCGGCGAGGACGGCATCGCCATCCTGAAAAAGCTGCGCGCGGCTCCCGCTACGGCCGAGATCCCCGTGATTATGGCGACCGCCAAGGATACCGAGTATGACCGTGTGATCGGGCTGGATCTCGGTGCTGATGACTACCTGACCAAGCCGTTCGGCATGATGGAGATGGTCTCCCGCATTCGGGCGGTGCTGCGCCGCACCGGTCCCAAGGCCGCACCTCCCATCCTGCGGCAAGGCGGCATTACAATGGATGAGGGGCGTCACGTGGTGGAAGCAGACGGAACCCCCATCACCCTTACCCTAAAGGAATACGACCTCCTGCGGCTGTTTTTGGAAAACCCCGGTCAGGTATTTACCCGCGACCGCCTGCTTTCCGCCGTTTGGGGCGCCGATTATTACGGCGAGACCCGTACCGTTGATGTTCACATCGGCACCCTGCGCACCAAGCTCGGTACCGCCGGGGATATTTTGCAGACGGTGCGCGGGGTAGGCTACAAACTGGAGGCGCCGCATGAGTAAGAAAATTTTTCGTTCGGTGTGGCTTGCGGCGCTGGTGGTGCTGGTTCTGTCACTGGTGCTTGTCATGGGGGTGCTGTACAGCTATTTTACCGGCGTGCAGCAAAAGCAGCTTCGCACCGGAACCGAAGCCATTGCGCAGGGCGTGACCCTCAATGGTATAAAATACTTTGACGGTCTTCCGGCCGGGGACTACCGTATTACATGGATCGATGCGGACGGTACCGTGCTGTACGATAACGAAAACGATGTCGAAATGATGGAAAACCATCTGGCCCGTGAGGAAGTACAGCAGGCGCTGCAAAGCGGCATCGGCGAAAGCAGCCGCTATTCCGATACCCTTTCCAGCCGCAACCTCTACTGTGCCCGCCTTCTCCCGGATGGAACGGTGATCCGTCTTTCGGCAACGCAGCATTCGGTTTGGGTGCTGCTGGTGGGCTTTGCCCAGCCCATCTGCGTGATCATCCTGCTGGCGTTGGTATTGTCCTTCATTCTTGCATCACGCCTTTCCCGTACCATCGTGGAGCCCATCAATTCCATCGATCTGGATCAGCCGGCGCAGTATGTCGGCCGGGAGGAATACGCCGAGATAGAGCCGCTTTTGCGCCGCATGGCGATGCAGCAGACCCAGATCCGGCAGGATCAGGAAAAGCTGGAGAAGAATTCGCAGATCCGGCAGGAATTCACCGCCAATGTTTCACATGAATTAAAAACGCCGCTTCACGCCATCTCCGGCTACGCCGAGCTGATGGAAAACGGCATGGTGCAGCAGCAGGATATCAAGCCATTTGCCCACAAGATCCGTCAGGAGTCGCTTCGGCTCACCGCACTGGTGGAGGACATCATCAACCTGACACGGTTGGACGGCGGCGCAGCCGGAATGGAGCGTCAGCCGGTGGATCTTTACCGCATTGCGGAAAACGCAGCGGACAGCCTGCAGCCGGCAGCGGCCGAGGCCAATGTCAATCTTACCGTCCGGGGGCAGTCCGCCACAGTCATCGGCATCCCTTCGGTGCTGTACAGCATGATTTTTAACCTCTGTGATAACGCCATCAAGTATAACTGTCCGGGCGGCAGCGTCAAGGTGCTGGTGGCCTCCTATCCCGGAGAGGTTCGTTTGACCGTCACCGATACCGGGATCGGCATCCCTGCGGAAAGTCTGGACCGAATCTTTGAACGGTTCTACCGGGTCGATAAAAGCCGCTCCAAGGAGGTCGGCGGAACGGGGCTTGGCCTCTCCATCGTCAAGCATGCGGCGCTGATCCATCATGCCCGCATCGGTGTGGAAAGCACCCCCGGAAAAGGCACGACCTTTACCGTCGCCTTCCCCGAAGCCAAAGAATAACATTCCGCAAAGAAGACCGTGCCGCAGGGTGCGGTTTTCCGCTTTTACCGCCGCTTTACATGGATTTTACAAACTCTTGATAATGCATTTGACCTTCCCCCTGTATCATGGTACCTGTAAAAAAAGAACTGGGAAGGAATAATGCCAATGTCTATTTTTAATGTGCTTAATTTGCTCGGCGGGCTGTGTCTGTTTCTGTTCGGCATGAGCCTGATGGGACAGGCGCTGGAGCGCCGTGCCGGCAGCAGCCTGCGACCTTTGCTGGAAAAGATGACCCAAAGCCGGCTGAAGGGCTTGCTGGCGGGGCTGGGCGTTACCGCCGTGATCCAAAGCTCCTCGGCCACCACCGTAATGGTCGTCGGCTTTGTCAATTCCGGCTTAATGACGCTGCGCCAGTCCATCGGGGTCATCATGGGGGCTAATATCGGTACCACCGTCACCGCATGGATTTTAAGCCTTTCCGGCATCGAGGGCAACAGCCTGCTGGTACAGATGTTCAAGCCTTCCACCTTTACCCCGATCCTTGCCGTTATCGGTATTGTCCTGTATCTTTTCCTTAAAAACGATAAGAAAAAGGATACCGGCATGATCCTGCTCGGCTTTGCCACCCTCATGTTCGGCATGGAGGCCATGTCGGCAGCGGTCTCCGTGCTGCGTGATGTCCCGGAGTTCAGCCGGCTTTTCCTCCTTTTCACTGATCCGCTTCTCGGTGTTCTGGCCGGGGCGCTGCTAACCGGGATCATCCAGTCCAGCTCGGCGTCGGTCGGCATTTTGCAGGCCCTTGCCAGTACGGGACAGGTCACCTACGGGGCGGCCATCCCCATTATTATGGGGCAGAATATCGGTACCTGCGTCACGGCGCTGCTTTCCTCCATCGGCACCAATAAAAACGCCCGTCGGGCTGCGCTGGTCCACCTTAATTTTAACGTCATCGGCGCCACAGTCGGCATAATCCTGTTTTATATTATCCGTGCGGTGGCTGCCCCGCTGCTGCTTACACAGCCTGCCACCGAATGGGGCATCGCCGTTGCCCATTCCGTCTTTAATGTGCTTTGTACCTTGGTGCTGCTGCCGCTGGGCGGGATGCTGGAAAAGCTGGTGATGCGGCTTGTCCCGGAGGACAAAAAGCCCCAGCGGGAAGCGGAACTGGACGAGCGTCTGCTGGCTACCCCGGCCCTTGCGCTGGAGCGCTGCCGTACCCTTATTGCGGATATGGCCAGCTATGCCATGGAGTCGATGCGGGAAAGTCTCGGGGCGGTTCTGGCCTGCACCCCGAAGGCTGCCGAGCATATCCGGGAGGATGAAGCCCGCACCGATCATTACGAGGACATCATCGGCAGTTATCTTGTCAAATTGAGCGCCCGCAAAATAGGGGAGGCCGACAGCACCCTTGCCGCGGAGTACCTTCGGCTGATCGGCGACTTTGAACGCATTGCCGACCACAGCGTGAATATTCTGGAGTCGGCGGAGGAGCTTAAAAATAAGGGGATCTCCTTTTCTCCGGCCGCCCGGCAGGAGTATCAGATTATGTCTGCCGCCGTGCAGGAGGTCACGGGGTTGGCCTACACGGCCTTTGTCACCGGGGATATCGGCGCAGCCCGCCGGATCGAGCCGCTGGAGCAGGTCATCGATGACCTCAAGGAGGAGCTTCGCACCCGTCATATCCGCCGGATGCAGCAGGGAACCTGCGGTATCGAAGCGGGCTTTATCTGGTCCGACCTTCTCACCGACCTTGAACGGGTCAGCGATCATTGCTCCAATATCGCCTGTTGCATCGTAGAGGGCATCGATCATAATCTCCACCGCCACGAGGTACTGCAAAGCATCCGTGAAAACAGCGCATCCTTTGATGCCGATTACGCCGCCTTCCGGGAAAAATATGCTCTTGCGGCGGAATAACGCTAAACCGAATAGGAGAGCTGCGGCACACGCTGCGGCTCTTTTTTCGTCGCAAAAGCCAAATCCATTCGGCATTACAAAACGCAGAACGCAATCTGCGAAAGTTCGTTATCCTTATTGACGGATATCGACCATGGTGCTACGATATATAAGATTTTTCTTCTGATTTCGAGGGGGTGCAGTCATGCCGAATACCATCATTTCCGTTTCGGGACTCTGCAAATCCTTCGGCCCCATTACGGCACTGCGGGATGTCACCCTCTCGGTACAAGAGGGACAGACAACCGCCATTGTGGGGGATAACGGCTCCGGCAAATCCACCCTGATCAAGCTGCTTTCCGGCAATCTTGCCCCGGATGCGGGCAGCATTACCGTAGAGGGCAGGGAATATTCCCGTCTTTCCATTGCGCAGGCGCTGCAAATGGGCATCCGCACCGTTTATCAGGATCTTTCCCTTGATGACTGCAAAAACAGCTATGAAAACATCTTCCTCGGCCACGAATGGATGCGGGGACCTTTCCTTGACCGCCGCCGGATGAAGCGGGAAGCTGCCGCGCTTTTGGGGCGGCTGGAAATCACCATCCCCGACCTTACCGAGCCGGTCCGTGTTCTTTCGGGCGGCCAGCGGCAGGGCCTTGCCATCACCGATGAGCAGATTGCCGAGCTGGAAGCCCACAAGGACGACGTGAACTACGAGGATGCCATCGCCCGCGAAAAGCTGGTGCGCCACGATGTCATGAGCCACGTCTATGCCTACGGTTTGCAGTGCCCCAAGGCCAAGGGCATCATCCATCTGGGTGCTACCAGCTGCTATGTGGGCGATAATACCGACGTCATCATCATGCGCGAGGCTTTGCAGCTGGTGCGCAAGAAGATCATCGGCGTACTGGCGAACCTGGCCAAGTTTGCCGACGAGTACAAGGATATGCCCTGCCTCGCCTACACCCACTGCCAGCCCGCCCAGCTGACCACCGTCGGCAAGCGTGCTACCCTGTGGATGAACGAGCTGTACATGGATTTGGAGGAGATTGACCACCAGATCGGCCAGCTGGCACTGCGCGGCGTCAAGGGTAC
>ENA-ORPF01001103-ORPF01001103.1-human-gut-metagenome-genome-assembly--contig:-NODE-1103-length-23494-cov-13.630061_pt1 | contig 23494 bp, 27 predicted proteins | sample MGYA00242140_ERZ509070 | MGnify/ENA primary metagenome ERZ509070 (study PRJEB26280, sample SAMEA2338713) | human gut metagenome | biome: human gut; feature: human-associated habitat; material: faeces... | reverse complement strand
TCAGCATGGAAACCTATACCTATCAGGAAGAAGTGGAGTATGAGTACAAAATCCTCAACGTCCTACTGAAAAATAAGGGCTTTGACACCATTGCCAGAAAGAACATGGATCGGAAGCAGACTGGGCGGTATGATGCCTACAATCTGACTTATGGCAATCGCCCAGAACTGTTTGGCGCAGGCTCCCCTACATACAGTGGCGGCACAACAGGCAGCATTGGCTCTGGTGGTTCGGGTGGAACAGGCGGAAGCTCCGGCGGTGGTTTCCAATATGACATTCCAGAAGAAGCCCTGTCGGATGAAAAGTTTGCAAGGATGATCGCAGAAGCCGAAAAGTATCTGGGAATGCCGTATGTGTGGGGCGGCAGTTCCCCAAGCACCAGTTTTGACTGCTCTGGCTTTGTCTGCTGGGTCATCAATAACTGCGGCAATGGCTGGAACGTCGGGCGCACGACAGCGAATGGACTGCGAGGCAAGTGTAGCTATGTTTCTCCTGCAAATGCACAGCCGGGTGACTTGATCTTCTTTGAAAAAACTTACAACACCGTTGGTGCGTCGCACGTTGGCATCTATGTTGGCAACGGCATGATGATTCACTGCGGCGACCCGATTTCTTATACCAGCATCAATTCGACCTACTGGCAGAACCACTTCCTTGGTTTTGGCAGAATCAAGTAGAGGAAAGGAGAGAAGCTAGATGAGCAAAAAGCTGAAGAAGTTTTTGAATGATGCAGAGAAAACCGAAAGCAAGATCGCGGAACTGGAAGAGTACCTGAGAAATGTCCGGGCTGCACAGAAAAAGGAAGAGGACAATGAGATCGTTCGGGCTATCCGCAGCACAAAGCTGGGCGGGCGTGACCTGTTGGCACTGCTGGAAAATATCCAGGCGGGGAATGTGACGTTCCAGACAACCGTGAATAACGAGAATAAGACTTCGGAAGAAGCAGAAATGGAGGATGTGATTGCGAAAGATGCTTAAAAAGCTGGGTATTGTGATTCCCAGTGCAGTGCTGACCCTGCTGATGGCGGTAGGCTTTTCCACTCCGGCATTTGCCTATGTGGAGCTGGAAGTCAAAGAAGAGCCTGCACAGGTCATTGAGGAAGAGGAACCCACCGAGGAAGAGAAGATTCCGTTCACCATTGCGGGCAATGGTGAGGTGGAGGATAACATTACGGACGATTCCAGTAAGGAGTTCTTCACGGTCAAGACCAAGGGCGGAAATACCTTTTTTCTAGTGATCGACCGGGCAAGGAACAGCGAGAATGTGTATATGCTCTCCATGATCGACGAATACGATTTGCAGGAGTTTCTAACCGATGAGGAACGCAAAGGCAAGGAAGAAGAAAAGCCGGCAGTCGTGCTACCGGAAACCAAACCTGAGCCGGAACCGGATGTCGAGATCGAAGAGCCGGAACAGGACGATGGAAAGCTGACCAAGATTCTGGCAATCGTATTTGTTATGGGTGTAGGCGGTGCAGGCGCATTCTTCTATTTCTACATTTATAAGCCGAAGCAGAGTGAGCCGGAAGTATCGAAAGAAAATCTGGAATATGAAGCACTGCCGACAAAGAATGAGGATGAGGAAGCAGGGCAGGACGCAGAAACCGAAGAATAATAGAAAAACCGTATAATCTAGTGGTGCAGGGATGGTCTGATTCGGACTGTCCCTGCTTTTTTCAAACAAGCAGGAGGATACATGAAATATCTTGTGATAGCAGAAAAGCCGAGTGTGGCACGTTCCATCTCGAAAGTGATCGGTGCATACAAACATGAGGACGGGTATCTGGAGGGTGGGGATTGCGTGGTGAGCTGGTGTCTGGGGCATCTGGCAGAGTATGCAGCCCCGGAGTATTACGATGAACGCTATAAAAGCTGGCGGTTTGATGATCTTCCGATTCTCCCGGAAGAATGGAAATTGTTGGTTTCGGAAGATAAGAAAGCGCATTTCAATATCCTGCGAAAGCTCCTCCGAAGCAAAGATTTTGATTATGTGGTAAATGCCTGCGACGCAGGGCGTGAGGGCGAAGCAATCTTTCGCCGCGTGTACGGTCTGGCAGGCAGCAAACTCCCGGTCAAACGGCTGTGGATTAGCAGCATGGAAGATTCCGCTATCCAGCAGGGCTTTGATTCCTTAAAGGATGGCGCAGAGTATGACAACCTGTTTGCCGCTTCGGAGTGCAGGGCAAAGGCAGACTGGCTGATTGGTATGAATGGCACACGGGCTTTTACCAAGAAATACGGCAGGCGGCAGACCATTGGACGGGTGCAGACTCCGACACTGGCAATGCTGACGGAACGGCAGAACAAAATCCAGAACTTTGTAAAAGAGCCGTATTACAAAGTAGAAATCACAGGAAATGGCATCGTGGCAGAATCGGAACGGATGGCACAGGAGCAGGATGCGGATACCATGCAGGCAGCTTGTGATGGACAGTGTGCCGTAGTTGGCAGCATCGAGCACAAACGGAAAGAACAGTCTGCGCCGAAGCTGTATGACTTAACGACCTTGCAGCGAGAAGCTAACCGCTATTATGGTTTTACCGCCAGTCAGACTTTGAAGATCGTACAGGAATTGTACGAAGAAAAGCTGGTGACATACCCACGAACGGACAGCCAGTACATCACGGAAGATATGCAGCAGACCATGGCAGATTTGCTCAAACACTATGGCGGCGAAGCAGATGGAGTAAAGCAGGTGGTCAATAACAAAAAGGTCACTGACCACCATGCGATTCTGCCGACACTGGAAAGCTGCAAGCGTGGGTCAAACAGCCTGTCCGGGGATAAGGAAAAGGTCTTTGCTCTCATCGTCTGGAAGATGCAACAGGCAGTACAGCCGCCATACATCTATGAAGATGTTCTGGTAACAGTATGCTGTCAGGACAGGAAATTCACTGCAAAATACAAAAAAGTCTTGCAGGCGGGACATACCGCAATGCCTGTTCCGTTTGCAGAACAGGAAAAAAGCAAGGATATGGCATTCCCCAAGAAACTGGAACAGGGCGAGGTGATTCCTGTGGTGAGCGCGGAGAAAAAGCAGGGCTTTACATCCCCGCCGAAAGCATTTACCGAAGACACCCTGCTTTCTGCAATGGAAAGCGCAGGCAACAAGGAGTTTGAAAAAGACACGGAAAAGAAAGGGCTGGGAACACCTGCGACCCGTGCAGCGATTCTGGAAAAGCTGGTATCTTCCGGCTATGTGGAACGCAAAGGCAAGCAGATTCTTCCCAGTGCAGAGGGGGTTACGGCAATCGCAAATATCCCGGATTACCTGAAATCGGCAAGCATGACCGCTGAGTGGGAAAATGAACTGCTGCGGATGGAACGGGGCGAAACAAAGCCCGCCGACTTCATGCAGGGCATCGGTGGATTGCTGGAACGAATGCTGGCAGACCTCCGGCAAATTCCGACCGTACAGGAATCACCTATTTATAATAAGGTATCTATCGGGAACTGCCCGGTATGTGGAAAGCCCGTCTGTGAAGGCAAGCTGAATTTCTATTGCTCTGACTGGGACTGTAAATTTGCCCTCTGGAAAGAAAGTAAATACCTTTCCGGCATGAAAAAGACGCTCACAAAGAAGATGGCAACTGACCTTTTGAAGAAAGGACGTACCTATGCAAAAGACTTCTACTCTGCCAAAAAGGACAAGACCTTTGCCGCAGACCTTGTTATGGCAATAGAAAATGGCAGGGCGCAGTACAGTCTTGAATTTCCGAAAACACCAGCTAAGAAGTAAGGAGGGAACGATTGGCGAAATTTAACGATATTCGGGAACTTGCCCAGCAGAACGCACGGTGGGTAAGCAATTCTCCGAAAGACTGGATGAACTATCTGGATGTGGCGGCACGGCTGTACCGCTATTCGTTCAAAGATACTCTGCTGATCCATGCCCAGCGTCCTGATGCGACCGCCTGTGCAGAGCTGGAAGTCTGGAACAAGAAAATGAACCGCTGGGTAAACCGTGGCGCAAAAGGCATTGCGCTTTTGGACGATGCCAGCCCACGGGCAAAGCTGCGCTATGTGTTCGACATTGCGGACACGCATCTGGTGCAGGGCGGCAGAACGCCGATCCTCTGGCGCATTGATGATTCGGAACACCAGCAGATGATCCTCGACCATCTGGCAGATACTTATGCTCTGACGCAGACGGACAGCATGAATGCTGCGCTGATGGAACTGGCACAGCAGTTGACCGCTGAGAATCTGGAAGAAGCGATGGATGGTCTGGAATATGAGGTGGCAGACACTTTTCTGGAAGGACTGGATGAAGATAACCTCCGTGTCCGTTTCCGGGAGTTAATGACCAACAGTATTTTCTATACCCTTTCCCGACGCTGCGAACAGGAACCGCTGGAAGTTTTGGAAGATGAGGATTTTATCCGTATTGTGGATTTCAACCAGCTTCCGGTTTTGACGTTCCTGGGCAATGCTGTTTCGGAACAATGTGAAGCGGTTCTCCGTGACATCGGACGGGAAATGCAGAAAATCTACCGAAAAGAAGTCACAGAACATCTTGCAAAAACTGCCGACAGCTTGTATAATACCAGTACGGACTTTAGCGCATTAAAGCGTGAAACTGAAACGAACATCACTGAAGGAGGAAAACCGTATGGAACTGACTTATCACCGCAAGGGGGACTACCTGTTTCCGAACCTGACCGTACAGGACGAGCCGATGAGCATTGGGAAGTACGGGATGCTGCGCAGGACTTATCTGAGGGAGAACAAGAAGAACTGGTATCAGAGTATGCTGATGAGCGGCAGGCTGAATCAGCATCTGGCGCAGATCGACGAGCAGGCGGAGAACCGGATGGAAGAACTGATCGAGAGCCTGAACGAGAAGTATCCGGCTCCGAACAAGGAAACCGAACAGATGGCATGGGTGGCACATCAGAACAATCTGACCGCGATGGCGGAAGAGATCGTGCTGAAGGAATTGGTGTACAACTAACCGCTGACACAACCGAACAGGATTTGAGCGAAGCAGAGGAAGAAATTGCCTCTGCTTTTTCTCTGCCCAGTCTGCCGACCGTGGAACAGCAGATTCGGGCAATCGAAGCCCCGATGCAGGCCCAGTATGCCGATGAGATCACGATTCCGGCAGAAGTTGTGGATGAAATCCTGCGGACGGGAAGCAATCGAAGCAAAAGCCAGACCTCGGCATACTTCTGGTCGTTCCAGTCCACCGTGTTTTCCTTGTGGCACTTCCAGTTGCCGGAAGCGAGCCGGATGCGCTCACCGTTCTCGTCAAGGTCGTACACCTTTCTGGCTTTCGGGAGCCACTTGCCGTGTTCATCTATTGCCCGGAGCGTCAGCAGAATGTGAGCGTGTGGGTTTCCATCTCCCTTGTCGTGGATGGCAAAGTCGGCAATCATCCCTTTGGAAACAAACTGCTCCTGACAAAACTCTTTTATCATGGACAAATACTGCTCCTTCGGCACCTCCACCGGGAACGCCAGCACGATGCGCCGGGCAAGCTGGGAGTTCCACTGGTTCTCCACAGCTTCTACGGCGTTCCAGAGGGTCGCCCGGTCTGCATATCCGGGCGGCGCATAGGATGGCAGCATGATCTCAGCGTGGACAAGCTCTTTCTTCTTGTTGTAGAATTTTGTTCTCTGGTCGTACTCGCTGAACAGCCGTTCGCCGCTTTGGTAAGCGGCCCCGGCAACAGCGGACTGCCCTTGGCTGCGCTTGACGATGGTAATTTTGAAATGCGGACACGGAATAGGCATCACCCCCAAACAAAAAGACCGCCCAGCAAGATTGCTCTTGGTGAACGGTCTGGAATTGTATTCGGTTTTGCTCGCCGCCTTAGAACGGAGTGCCATGCGCTTCGATCTCAGGCGGGAGCCGCAAAAGGATAGCTGCAAAGCAGCGCAAGGAAAATGCAGTTTTCCTTGGGATGGAATCGGGCTGGCGCACAAACGCCAGCTTCGATTTCATCGAGCCGTCTGCAAGACCGCAATTTCACCGGAACGGTGTATAATTGCGCCCTTTATTCTAAAGGGTTTGAAACGCTGCGGCGTTCCTGCAAGTCGTGAATCATCTTTGCAAGTGCCAGCGCAACTTCTGGTTGACGGAACGCAATTTTCAGCAGCTCCATCACCTGATCGTTGGTGAGTTCTTCCGGCGCAATCAGAAAACTTTCCAGCATTCCGGCACGGGTACACAGACGATGCACACGGGCTTTGCGGGTCAGCTCCGGTATCTGATGTTCCAGAATTTTCTCACGGTGCTTGTAGTAGCGTAGCTGCTGCTCCGCTTTGGCTTTTTCGCTGCGGAGATAGGCAAGGTCGGATTTGGGCTGGGTCATAGCATCACGCTCCTTTACAAAATAAAGAGCCAAACAATCAGTATAAAGGCTGATCATTTGGCTGTGGAAACATATTTAATTTTCGCAGTTCAAGCGAACTTGAACCGTAAATACACCGTCTTTCTTTTTCGTGTAGAAGTCACCATGGTTTTCCTGAACGATACGGTTTATATTTTTTAGCCCGTAACCATGATGTTCTCCGATGCGGATTCCGCGAGAAGTATCACTGTATGGGTTTTCCAGCCGATAGAAGAGGCTTCGATACTGCTTGCGCAGCTGTAGATGAATGATTCTCTGTTCCGCTGGCAGGTCGCAACAGGCTTCGATGGCATTGTCAAATGTGTTTCCGATGATGATGCTCAAAGACAACGATGAGATCGTCAGAACTTCAGGAATCGTCACATCCAGTTTGACTTTGATGTTATTCCTTTCCGCAATTCGTAAGTAATAATTCAAAAGAGCATCAACAACAGGATTTCCGACAGCAGAAATATTTGTGGAACGCTCGAAAACATTCGTGGCGGCCTGTGCGATCTTGTGAAGTTCTTCGGTATCACCGTGTTCTGCAACTGCCTGCATCGCCAGAATGTATTTCTTCACATCATGCTGTAGAGAACGGACTTCTTCCTGACGTTCTTTGAGCTGCTGGTAGTATTCCATTTGAAGGTTGTACTGCTGCTCATTGAACTTGACTTTGAATTTTTCTAGCTCATTTTCCCGGAGAGCTTCCACATAGAACACGATCAGGATGTTTATAAGGAGAAGTACAGCCATAAGGCCGACCATATAATCAGGGAAATAATCATCCGCAGCATGATACTGTGCCACATAACAGACAGCAATACTTGCGATTTGAATCGCAATGATCGGCAGCAGCCATAGGATACGCAGAGCATTTCCTTTTCGGCTGAAAAAATGTGAGATCAGGACTACGAGTGGAATTTGAATCAGGTTTGAAAAAACAACATAGACCAACCGTGCTGCCCCAGCCTGCATTAGAATGTCGGTATCCGGGATACGCAGCCCAATCAGAAGCATTGCAAGCACTTCCACCAAAGCAATCAGTGTGAAGAAAGCTCCGCTTGCAAAAACCGCCTGCCACGGTCGAACCTCATAGAACAGCAATGCAAGGAAAAATCCGCCAACTAAAAGATAGATCGTGCGCTGCGTCACCCAATCCGGGAATAAACTCAAAGCACACTGCCCAGCAATCAAGAGTGCAACATAGGCATAGAACCACCTTGAGACGGGCTCCTTTTTGGGAAACAGCCGACCGATAAAAAGCAGCAACAGGGCAATGTTGGCAAAGCTCCCTGCAAACTCAACGAAATAATAAAGCATCATCTTCCCAAATAAGCGTTGAAGATCTGATTGAACTCCTGACGCTTCCTCCTGCTGATCGGCAGCTGATGTCCGCTGGAAAGAAAAACAGCGGTTCCCGTAGCGTAAACAATGTGTTCCATGTTGACGAGATAACTTTTGTGTGGTGACACAAAGCACCGTTTGGGAAGCTGCTCCAAGGCTTCAGGAATGCTCATTCGCAATGTAAGGTCTTGCTCCTTGCAGTGAATCAGAACTTTATGTCCGTGGCTTTCCAGAAAGTAAATGTCCGATGTTTCCAAGGACATGGTAACACCATCGTATTCGATCGTGAAATGTTTGGAGTTCAGTTCCTGAAGGACGGCATCCATTGCCGCAGCGAACAGCGTCTGATCCAAAGGTTTGACAAGGTAGCGGAATGCAATGCCATATCCCTGCACAGCGTACTCATGCCGCTTCGTGACAAATACCACCAAAGGATGCTTCTCCATCTGAATCAAAGACTGCGCCAGCTGAAAACCGTTGGATGGCATCTCGATATCGAGAAGAAGCAGATCAAAGGATTTCTTCTGCATTTGCAATTCGCTCAGAAGTTCGTTTCCATCCATGTAAGTTTCAATGTCAAAGCAGCCTTGCACATCGTACTGCTGGACGCTTTGAACAATGCCATCAAGGTCTGATTTCTCATCATCGCAGACTGCAACGTGGTACTTCAGCATTTCGACAACCTCCACAAAATAATGTCCTGCTACTATTATAGACTGTGCAAAGGCTCCTTACAAGTAGCCTGACCTACCACTTTTGTCACCAGAACGACCAGTTTTGCCAAACCTCTTGATTTTGCTGAAATTTATGATACAGTGAAGCAAAAATCAGAAGATAAGGTGGCGCAACTGCAATGTGGGAACGCACGCTGTCTCAAAAATCAGTCCGTCTTTTCTGCGAGCAAAAAGTGATAGATGAAGCAAAGGCGGATGCGTATGTCTATGGGTACGAGTTGCTCATATCATCTGTTGTGAGCGTTCTGCTTGTTGTTTTAATCGCTGTTGTGTGTGGTGATGTGCGGTACGCACTTTCATTTTTGATTGGGTTTATCCCACAGCGAATCTACATTGGCGGATACCATGCAACATCGCACACCAGATGCTATTTGGCATTCTCCGGACTGGCACTTATCTGCATTTTGCTAAGTAAGGCAATCGCAGCAAATCACCTTTTCCGTATCCTGACAACAGTAGCTCTTTTGGGCATCTCTATCTTTCTCTCACCTATCGAAGCAAAGAATAAGCCTTTAAGTGAAAAGAAGCGGTCAAGTTACAAGATGGTCGCATCTGTTCTTTCGTCAATAGATTTCCTGCTTGCCATTTTTAATGTGCTTCCGTATACACGTCATGTAGTTTGCTACTATCTCTCCAAATGGGTATTGATTGTATTCTCAACAATTCCTTTGGTTCAACAAAAATTTAATGCCAACTTTTGTAGATAGGGAGGTGATAACATGAAAAAAAACAAATGGGTGCTGCTTCTTATCGCTTTTGTTGCATTTTTGGTATTGGTTTATTTTATTGGTGCTTGCCTTAATGCAACGGCAGAGGCATTGACAATTATTTCGCTCTGCATCGGCATACTGGTCATTTATTTAGTCGTAAAAGCAATCAAATCAAAATAAGGAAAGGAAAATGTGATCATGAGTACAAGAAAATTCATCAAAAAACTTACGGCGAGTCTGCTTTTTATTGCGGTTGTAATGTCGTTTGGCGTTCAGTCTGCCTTCGCTGAATCGAATTCACCGAAAGCTACCGTTAAGAACAATGTTGTTACTTTTAGCAATCTCGATCAACTGAAGGCAAACGAGAAGCTCGCAATTGCGGTAGTTGACAGTAATGGTGATCCAGCAACTATTACTATCGAGTCAGTGGACAATTCAATTTCTCGTGTAGCGAAATCGTCGAATTCTTGGAAGGTTTCGTATAAGGGAGTGGTGATTCATGCATATTTTTATATGACAGTGACGAATAACAAAGTCACAAATGCATGGGACTATTCGATTACAACTTTGGGTTCCACATATAGTGATGCAAGTTTGACGTATAACTCCAGTTCGGCAAAACTCACCTTTACCAGTAACGCTTATAATGGTATTGCTTCTCATACTTGCTGGCTGAAGGGAACTCCTCGCGGAACAAACAATGAAGTCGATGTAACGTATTCTATGTAATGTGGAGGACAATATGAAACAGAATTCACAAAAACTGATTTTTTTCCTGAGTAAAATTACATGTGCTTTTGCAATGGCGATTGCAGTCTTAAGTGTGAATAGCACCTGCTGCTTTACAGCGTATCAGCCGGATGTCCCTGAATCGCTTGATCGCAACTAAACTCATATGATAGACATTATATCAAAAACGATGTGAGGTGATAGAATATGAAAGATGTATCTCGAAGAGAATTCTTGAAAACTTTATGTTTAGGCATAACAGTAGCCGCTTTACAAAATTTGCCAATGACAACGGCTTTTGCAGACAGTGCAATCAGTAAAACAAAAATTATTTCTAAAAGCGACCGTGAAAATTTGGTGGCTACTGTTGCAAGAACTGTGCAAGTGTCCTACAAAATAGATAAAAATACGATCATTGAAGTAACTCGCTTTACTGATATTGATGGACAAAATGTTACCTTGAACCGGAGCGTTAAAGAAGATGGTACAGGTGAACTTGTCTATACGAAAGCCCAAAAAACGAAAAAAAGCAAATTGACCAATCAAAGCTATGATGTCTTTTTGAAATTAGCAACTTCAAAATCTATGCCTCAAACAAGGGGAGCCACTGTTGGAAGTGATGTTACAGGATCACAGTATAAGCATATATTTGTATCAAATCTCAGCTATACAATTGACAATACGGCGATTGCGCAAATTGAGATTGGTGGAGTTGAAACTGCAGCAAGCCTTTTAATTACTGGGTTGCACTTGCCGGGAAGCACTGCTGTTACGGTTGGATCCTTTTTGGTTAGTGTGGTTCTAGCTACTTCTCCATCGAAAGTTGTTATAAATCAATCGCTGTATGAAGTCCATTTCGCATATGATAATAGCTACTATACCCATTGCTATCATGATATTTTGTATTCGTATGATTCCGGTGGACACCTTATGGATACTACAAAATCGTACCATCAAGCTGTGGGAGGCTAAGAATGAAAAAAGGCAAAAGCAACTTTTTTCTTATTGCTCCTTTTGCCCTTTGGGGCTGCATTTCAGTATGGACTAGTAATCTTGTCCGATTGACAGATAAAAGCGCAGTACCTTATGCTTGGGCTTCTTTGTTTTTCTCATATGGAATCGTAGCAGTGCATTATATCCAAGTGGCAGTATCCTCCAAAGGCTGTAACAATGCCGAAAACGAAAAAATTGCATGGGTTCAGCTTGGGCTTTCAACTTTGTTCTTGATAGTAGCTGTTGTTCTAGCTATTCAATGAAGGAAAGCAAAGTAATCACCCAAAGCAGTGTAAGGTCACAATATTTTCTATTCCAGCAGTATTCTAGTAGTTTCAGCATTTGTATGGTTCACATTTATTTGCCGAGGAGTATACACCTGAAGGGGAAAATTTAATGAAGGTGATTCCAATGGAGCTTTAGTGTATTGAGTGAAGAAAAAAAATAAATTAGGAGGCAGTATACTATGACTAACAAAATCAAACGGCTGATTTCCATTCTATTGGTCACGGTTTTATTTCTCCTGACCATTCAGCCAGCATTTGCAACTGGAAATAAGAGAAAGATCGATGATTATTCGATAGAAGAACTTCTCAATCTTTCTGTGCAAGAACAAGAGAATCTCGGATTTTATGTTTTGGCCGAGGTTCCAATGCGCATTCCTGTTTCTAATACAGACGGCTCAAGAGTTGTATCGTATATTGATGGAACATGGAGAGTTCTTTATACAAAGGCCAATGGATTGGGCTTTTATATGAGTGGAACTACCGTCGGTATTGGCCCGGATTTAATAAAAAATGTTTCAGGAACGGATTACTACACGAGCTATTCCGATAACATCGAACGAAGCTGCCCATTTTCAACGACAGCACTAGTTCCAGAACAAAGTATATATAATACAACCTATACATATGACTTCTATGATGTTGGAACTTATCTTGATTGCAGCGTTGGGTGTTATTTTGGAGTGGTTGGCTCAAGCAAACCAATCTATTGGAGTGCAACTACACAAGTTACCATCCCGAAATTATGATTTTGACCAGCTATGGATGAAATTGTTTTTGAACCCAGTGATGTCAATATGTTAGCAGCTTTAGGCATCGTCGAAAGTGTAAAGTTGTTTCCGTTTATGTTATCAATGGGAGAACTTCAATATGCTTGCGATTCAGAATATCGTTGCAAACAATTCGTGAATTGCCTTTCAGAATATTATCCTGACAGCCAAATTGAAGCTAGACAACTGTGGTCGAAATATCATGGTACAGCGAATGCGGTTCAATGTGATATGATAAATCATAAGCCACTGCGTGTTTGGGTCAGGAGTTCTGCCGATTGTTGGTGCGGCATTTATTATATTTGTTACTATGCAGCAAAGTATGGTACAAATAGAATTTTGCTTGCATCCAGAGAAGGTCTGAAAGAATTTATGGAAGGGAAAACCGATAAGATCTCACAAAAGTATTTGACGGAAGAAACTATTACTGAGTATGCCAAAAGATGGGGAAAGCTATTAAACGAAAACACCTCCATGCGTATTTGGCATGCGAACGATGTTAAAAGCGTTAACATAGATTATTTCGACCAGAGAATTATTAGTTTAGTATCGAGAATTCCTATTTCGGTTGGTGAACTTACCGCAGACGTATTAAAAGCGATTTCTGCTCCGGTAAGTGACTGGTATGTCATGAAACGCATAGAAGCACTTTTGAAAAAGGGTGTTCTTCAAGTCGTTATTCCAAACAAAATCTTTTATAATACCATCGTCCAGCTAAACGAAGAATAAAGGAATCCGAGCAAGTCGGCCCAACAGTCACCTCATTTCAACGAGAGGGGTGGCTGTTGGGTCAATTGTTCAAAAAGAAAAACTGAAGATAATAAAAAGTCTTGATTTCTCCATCAAAACATGGTATATACATTATACGAAACAGTGCTTTGAAAGAACGCTCCACCGTTCAATGACGTGTAAAGAGAGGTGCTTGCCATGACCGCTGTGATCTACGCCCGCTATTCCAGTGATAACCAGCGCGAAGAATCCATCGAAGGCCAGATTCGTGAATGCACGGCCTATGCCGAAAAGAATGACATCACTATCGTCAAGCACTACATTGACCGCGCCATCTCTGCCAAGACGGATAATCGCCCTCAATTCCAACAGATGATAAAGGACAGCGACAAGAAGCTGTTTGATATTGTTCTGGTCTGGAAACTTGACCGCTTTGCCCGGAATCGCTACGACAGTGCCCGGTATAAGACCCAGCTGAAGAAGAACGGTGTCAAGCTCATGTCGGCTACGGAGATCATCTCCGAGGGGCCAGAGGGTATCATTCTGGAATCGGTTCTGGAGGGCTATGCAGAATACTACTCTGCCGACCTTGCCGAAAAGGTTGTCCGTGGACAGACAGAGAACATCCTGAAAGGCCGCTGCAACGGTGGTCGTGGAACGTTTGGATATACGCTGGATTCCGAGCGGAAATTTCACATCGACCCGCTTGCCTCCCCTTTCGTGCTGGAATCGTTCACGAAGTATCGGGATGGCCTCACGATGAAAGAGATTCGGGACTGGCTGAATGAAAACGGCATCAAGAACCCGGTCGGAGGCGAATTTACTTACAACAGCGTGGAGCACATGCTCAAAAACCGGCGTTATATCGGAGAACTGAAATTCCGGGATGTGGTCGTGCCGGATGCGATTCCGCCCATCGTGCCGCTGGAACTGTTCGATGATGTGCAGGAAAAGATTGCCAAAAACAAGAAAGCCCCTGCCCGAAGAAAGGCAGAGGACGATTACCTGCTGACAACCAAGCTGCACTGTGGTTGCTGCGGTGCGCTGATGTTTGGCGAAAGCGGCACAAGCCGGACGGGAGAAGTCCACCGCTACTATAAATGTGCCACGGCCAAAAAGAAGAAGGGCTGCAAGAAGAAAACTGTCCGCAAACAGTGGCTGGAAGATCTGGTGGTGAACCAGACCATGCAGCTTGTCCGGGACGATGCCGCCATGGAATCCATTATCGCCAAGGTCATGGAGCTGCAAGACCGAGAGAACACCAACCTTCCTCTCTATGAGAAACAGCTCCGGGATGCAGAATCGGGTATCCAGAATATGCTCAACGCAATTCAAGCCGGAATCCTCACCAGTTCCACCAAGGAACGGTTGGAACAGCTCGAAGAAACCAAGCGTGAGCTTGAAGCCCGCATTGCGGAAGAAAAGCTGGCAAAGCCAAAAATCAAAGAGGAATTTATCCGTTTCTGGCTGATGCGCTTCCGTAAACTGGACATGAGCCTGAAAGACCAGAGGCAAGCGTTGGTGGATACGTTCATCAATTCGATTTATCTGTACGATGATAAGGTTTTGATAACCTTTAACTATAAAGAAGGTACACAGACCATCACGTTTGAGGAAGCGGCCCAAGCCGCATCAAAGGAAAATGGTTCGGATTTGGATTGCTTTACTGCACCAAAAGGGGTTAAGTTCTTATAGGACTTGACCCTTTTTTGTTTTTATTGTCGCTTTTTCCTGATCATTATGTTATCATTATGGTACTCTGAAGATGGGTGGTGGACAGCGTGAATCCAGACTCAAAGGCAGCTAAAAGGCCTTTTGCGGAAAAACATTCAAAGTTAAATTTCTTGTTCGGTTTGCTATTGCTATTGTTTCTTATTGTCACATTTGGTTTCGCAGTATATATCATTGTAAAATGCATTGCTACTGGCGTGACCGCTGCTGCAAATTGGTTAGCCTCCCTCGCTTCAAAACTTGACGCGGTTGTTATAGTGGCTTTAATTACTGGTTGTGTTTCCATTGTTGGTGTTTTGATAAGCTCAATTGTTGCAAAGCGCATTGAATATAAGCGAAGCCGGCAAGAATATCTTGCTAAAAAGCGTGAAGAACCCTATGGCCAGTTTGTTGATATGGTTTATAAAATTCAGCAGAACACTAAAAAAGGCGGTAGTTATACAGAAGCACAGATGTTGGAAGATTTGTCACAGTTTTCAAAACAAATCACCCTTTGGGGTTCTTCAAGGGTAGTAAATAAATGGGTGAAATTTCGTGAAAACGGTACAAATCCAGAATTAGCCCAAAAGAATCTCTTGTTATTAGAAGATATTATGAATGAAATGAGAAAGGATTTGGGTTTAAGAAAAACAAAAAAAGGAAATCTTCTTGCTTTCTTTGTCAACGATATTAAGAAGGCTATTAAATCAATGAAATAGCTTTCAATTGGGATAAATACCTCTTGCCAACTACCAGCAAACCGTTGATATTACTGCGTTTTTCAAAAAGTTCTGTATCACCACTCGCACCAAACAAGAAAGATCCGAACCGTTTCTCGAAAGAGAAGGGTTCGGATCTTTTGTTTTAGGCGGCGTGCCCCGCCGCACAACAAAAGCATCCGCAGCGCATGGCCGGGCTGTTTCAGCTCAGGCGCAATGCGCTGCGGATGCTTATTTTTTAGGCCAAAGCCGCCGCCGTGTTCCTGCGCTGGTTCACCGAGCAGCAGCGCAATCTGGAATTTGCCGCCGACACCGGATATATGCCGGTGTCCAGCGCCGCCTTTGACGCCATTGCGGACTATCCCTTTGAGCAGCAGAGCTATCAGCGGCTGTACGACGTCTACAACGAAATGCGCATCCAGAACACCCCCCTGTCCGAACCGGGCATCGTGGGGTACCACGCCAAGGCCAAAGCCTTGTACGACAGCCTGCGCCAGCGCCAGAAGGACTACCCCCAGCGCCTTGCGGACGGCGAAACGCTGGAAGCCCTGACCGAGGAGACCTGGCAGCTGCTGTGTGACAATGCCTGAGCCTGCCGCTCAGCCGGAAAGGAGGGACTTTGATGCACTTTGTTGACCGGCACCGTGAAAAGATCCGCCAGAGCCCCATGAGCAGCCGGCTGCTGTGGGCCTGCCTGCTGCTGGTGGTGCTGCTGGTGTTGACCTTTGGTGCGGCGCTGTTCCTGTTTGCCAGCCTGCACAACACCAAAAAGGACATCAGCCGCAGTCTGCAGATCCAGTTTTCGGTGTTCCAGAACGATATGGAGCGCTATTTTGACCAGCTGGCGGTCATGGGCGTGAACCTGTCCGAGGACATGAGCGCAGAGGTGGACAAGGAGCTTGCTCTGCGGCAGATGTCCTTTGCCCAGCTGAACGACTCCCCCGAGGTGCTGAACGCGCTGGAGGAGGAGATGATCGAGCCGCTCTGCCGCAGCCTGCGCCGGACCAGCTGCTCCGGTGCCTTTGTGCTGCTGGATGCCACCGTCAACACCCGCATGGAGGGGGCCGGGTACTCCCGCGCCGGGCTCTATGTGCAGAAAGGCGGTGCCGACACCCCCACCGTGCCCCTGCTGCTCTACCGCGGCAGCGCCGATGTGGGCAAGACCCACAGCGTGATGCCCCACCGCAAATGGCGCATGGAATTCCAGACCGACCAGTTCCCGGACTACGATCGCTGGATGACCCCCAGCAGCACCCCGGTGTACCAGGCTTATACGCTGACGGAGCGGTTCAGCCTCCCCGGCACCTCGGAGGAGGTACAGCTGTTTTTGCTGCCCCTGCGGGGCCGCGACGGCACCATGTACGGGCTGTGCGGCTTTGAGATCAGCCAGAGCTTTTTCAAGCAGAACTTTGCCCAGCCCACCGGCTTTGACCACCTGATCTGCCTGCTTGCCCCGGCAGACAGCGGGCTGAACGCCAGCGCCGCCCTCAGCAGCGGCACCACCGGCGGCTACTTCCACGCCCCCCGGGACATGCTGGTGCTGCGCAGCATGGGCGGCAGCCTGACCCAATTGATCGGCTCCGACAGCGCCTATGCAGGCATCTCGGAGCTTTGCCGCCTGAGCGAGAACCAGTCCTACCGGCTGGCCGTCTGCATCCCCATGACGGACTACCGCAGGCTGATCTTTTCCGGCAACCTGCAAATGCTGCTGATCGGCCTGTTCATCCTCTTTTTTGTGGTGTTCTGCTGCATGTACTTTCACCAGCACATCCTCTCGCCTGCGTTCCGGCAGTTTGAGGAGGACCGGCGGCGGATGGACGAGCTGCAGATGGAGCGCCAGCAGATGCAGACAGAGCTTTCCCGGCTGGCGGACGTGTGCCGCAATGAATCCGTCCCCGATGCCTTCCAGACCTTTCTGGAGGGCATCCCCAACCTGACAAAGACCGAGCGCCGCATCTTTGACGGCTATGTGGCCGGGCTGCGCTCCCGGGAGATCGTGGAGCAGCTGGACATCAAGGACAGCACCCTGCGCTTCCACAACAAGAACATCTACGAAAAGCTGGGGGTCAGCTCCCTCAAGCAGCTGCAGCAGTTCGTGGCGATCCTGAACTCCGGCAGCGGCAGCGCCCCGGACGAAAACGCCCCGCCGAAAGGCCGCTGAACGGAATGCTCCCGCACCGCTATCCCAAACACCTTTACTTGAAATAGACCTGAAATGGTGGTAGAGTTGAGAAAAACAGGAGGAAGCAGTATGTGGTTTGTTTTTGCGTTGGGGTCGGCGGTATTTGCCGCATTGACTTCTATTCTTGCGAAGATCGGCATTGACGGAGTAAATTCCACGCTTGCCACGGCCATTCGCACTGCAGTTGTGCTCCTGATGAGCTGGGGCATGGTGTTTCTGACGGGAACACAGACCGGCATCGGGGATATTTCTCACAAAAGCTGGCTGTTCCTGATCCTGTCCGGCCTTGCCACGGGTGCAAGCTGGCTGTGCTACTATCACGCGCTGCAGATCGGTGCAGCGTCCAAGGTGGTTCCTGTCGATAAATTGAGCGTGGTCATCACGCTGGCACTGGCATTTTTCATCCTGCATGAGCCGTTCACGGCCAAAAGTCTGATCGGCTGTGCGCTCATTGCTGCGGGGACTTTGTTCATGGTATTATAAAAGAGTATGAAAGCAGGAAAATGGCGAAGCACGAGAAATTGACTATTTCAGTGCTGGAACGGTAGACAGTGTTATGCTCTGCATGAGACTGGCGCTGATTGATGCCCTTTTCAAGCAGGAAAAGCCTTTTGTTCTATTGGATGATCCTTTTGTAAATCTGGATGATGAGCATACAGAACGTGCGCTGGAGATGCTAAAGGAAATTGCAAAGAATAAGCAGGTTGTGTATATGGTTTGCAATAGTGGCAGGTGCTGATTTTCCACGGAAACTGGCATAATGAAAAGACGACCACTCACTATGCCTGCCGGCGGCGTGAGTGGTCGTTTGCTATATTGGATGATTATATTTCCAGTCTGCCATGGTCGCAACCAAGCGAGAGATAATGCTCAATCTCCCCACCCAGCACAAGCTGGGCATACTCCAAGGGCTTGTTGTAGAGCAGCCAGTCCAGTTCTGCCCGCTGTGTCGGGGTGTTGCCGTGCTCGTCCTCCACAGCGATGCAGTCGATGGCAAGGGGAGTGCCACCCTCGAACTGGGCTTCCACCCGGTTGGTGTCCATGTTGTAGCGGCAGGAAAGCAGGTTGTTCATAAGGAACCCTCTTTCTATATTCTCTTGTGCAATTTCAGTGGAATGATAAAAATGTTCTGCCCAGCCTGCGTCAGGGGGCCGGTTCGCAGAGGAACTGCAGCCGGCAAAAAAGCATCCGCAGCGGCACTGCCGGGCTGTCTTGGCCCATGTGCAGAGCGCTGCGGATGCTTTTTTATGCTTGTGCTTTCACCGGGCAGTGCCGTCCGGGGCCAGAATGGTCATTCTGCCGTCCACGGCGGCATCCAGCATCTCGTGCTCCCGGAAGTATTCCATCAGGATATCCTGACAGGAGGTGGCCACGCTGCGGGGCTTCTGGAGCTTGCAGATGGTATCGTAGGAGATGTTGAAAAAGCTCTCGATGTTTTTAAAGTGGTAGTTCTGCAGCCCCACGGTGAACAGGGCATCGTCGCCGATCTCCTTGCCCACCTCCTTGCCGCAGTAGGTAAAGTAGTCAAAGTCGCCTTTGGCGCGGTCGTAGCGCAGCCGCAGGGTGGAGGGCAGCTGGTAGAACTCGGTGTGGCCGGTGTAGGCCTCCTCCCGCAGCATGTAGTGGAGCATCTGGCGCAGCTGCCGGCCTGTCACCTTGAACATGAACACGCCGTCGTCGTAGGGGAAGCCCTCGATGAGGTCGCCGTAGGTGACGATGGGCCCCAGCTTTTCGGCCCGGATGCTGCCGGAGCCGATGAGCATGATATCGATGCCAAGGCTGCGGGTGAAGATGTCCGCAAACAGATTGCCCAGCTCGGTCTCCTGCGTGCGCTGGGGGTGGGTCAGCTCCCGGCGGAAGCGCCCTACGATGTGGCTGTACTTTTCGTCCACCTGACTGGTGAAGCGGTGCAGCACCTGCTCCATGGCGGGGTTGCGGGGGCAGGTCTCGGCGCAGATAGGCACGGTGCGCCATGTGTAGGAATCGATACAGTTGTTGTCCGTGTCCACGATGATGTCAAAGCGCCCGATCTGGTCGGTGCCGGTGCCCGCCTGCGCAATGACCACGCCGTTTTCCTCCACAGCATGTTCCAGATAGGTGTGGCTGTGGCCGCCGATGATCAGGTCCACCCCCCACGCCGGGTCCAGCTGACGGGCCAGATGGCGGTCCTCCTCAAAGCCGATGTGGGTCAGCAGTACGGTAAAGTCGATGTCGATGCTGTTGTGGGCGTTGCAGATCTTGCCCACCTCGGCGGCAGCGGCGGCGGTATCCACAAAGGACCCTACCAGAGATTCGGATTTGGTCTGGTTGATCACGTCCTGCGTGATGATGCCGATGAACAGGATATGCATCCCGTCCATCTGCAGGATCTTGTAGGGGGTGAACAGCCGGGTGGGGGTGTTTTTGATGTAGAGGTTTGCGTTGATGATGGGGAACCGGGCGCATTTTTCGATGAACAGCAGATGCGCGATGCCGTAGTCCACCTCGTGGTTGCCGATGGTGACGATGTCCGGGGCAAGGGCGTTCATGATCTCGATGGTGGAAAGCCCCTTGTATTCGGAATCAATGACCGAGCCCCGGAACATATCACCTGCAATGGCGTAGATGGTGTTGGGCTCTTCGGCCCGCACCTTTTCGATGTAGCCGGACAGCATGGAGACGCCGCCCACCAGATTTTCGTCCACCTGCTCTGCCAGAAAATCTCCGTGCAGATCATTGGAGTGGAGGATGGTGATCTTTTTGGTGTGTTTCATGGTGCATTCCTCCCGGTGTGGGTCGGCGGCGGTCAGCCCATGGCCTCCTGCCGCGCAAAGTAGACGGTGTTGACAAGGCTCAGGTAGCTCTCGTTGCCGTCCAGATAGACCTTCAGGGCAAGGGTGTCCTCGTCCTCCAGCGTGACAGCGTAGCGGTCGCCGTGGGTCCCGGTAAAGGTAGCGTACCACTCCTGATTGGTCTGGAAGGGCACCTCCGGGGTGCCCTCCTGATAGAACAGGTCGGCTTCCTCCACATTCAGCTCCGGGTAGGGGGTGATGTAGCTGGCGGTGAAGGGCAGCTGGTCGCCCTCGGTCTCGGCGTCTGTGGGCAGGAAACACATCCGGTCAGCGTCTGCCGGGTCGGTCTCAGAATAGCCCTCGTCAGTGTCGCGGGCGATCTCCAGCCAGTTGCCTTCCAGCGACCACGGACTGGTGATGGTTTCCCAGTCGTCCCCCTCCGGGTAGATGGTAAAGTCGCACACGCCCTCGGCTTCCACCACATGGCCGTTCTCGCCGGAAAGGAAGGGGCTGAATACCAGCTCTTCGCCGGTGCTGGGGTACAGCTCCACCTCGGTGTTGGGGGCGATATCGCTGATGTTGCACAGCAGCAGGATGGGCTGACCGTCCTCGCTGTAATAAAGCTGTTTGCCGCGCTGGAGCGGGTTTTCGGCATCGTCTGTCAGGCTTACCTCATAGACGAACAGGGTGGCATCCGGGTCCTGCGGGAAGATGCAGTACAAATCGCACCCGCCATCCGGTGCCACGACCCAGTGATCCTGCGGGATGTCGTAGACGAAGCCCCACAGCTCCCGCAGGTCGGTCTGGCTGTCCAGCACCTTCTGCACATCGGTGGTCACCTCGTAGGAGCCGCCCAGATACAGCACACAGGCGCGGTATTCGTCCTGCCCTGCCAGAAGGCGCATATAGGTCACGTCCTCCGGCTCTTCGTATTCCTGCTTTTGGGTGCTGGGTGCGGTCATGTTGTCACCGTCCAGCATATTTTTGGATGCAGAGCTGGCGGGTCTGCTGCTGCCCTTGCCGCAGCCTGCCAGACCGATGGTCAGCACCAGCAGGGCTGCCAGAAGTTTCAGGTTTTTCATAGGTTCTCCTTTCTCATGCCCTGCCGGGGCGCACCTCAGGGGGCAGCGCCGGGCGTTGGGTGTTGGGAAAAATCGTCTACGCCCTCCACCGGCTCCGGGCTGCCGGTCCCGGCAGAAAGCCGGGGCGACCAGTCCAGCGCGCGGCCGGTGGTGCAGTAGACCACCGCCGTGATGTCGGGGGTGTCAGGGGTGCCGTTGCACAGCAGCAGAATGGGCTGGCCATCCTGTTTGCCGTAAAGTTCTTTCCCCAGCTGCGCGGGATACGCGGGGTCCTGCTTTTCGTAGACAAAAAGCGTATCCTCCCTGCGCACGGCAAAGATGCAGTACAACTCCCGCCCGCCGCCCGGCGCTGCGACCCGGTGGTCTGCCGGGATGTCCGCAACGAACTGCCACGGCTGTTCCGGTAAGCTGTCCAGCACGGCGTGCACATCGGTGGTGCGCTCCGGGACGCTGCCCAGATAGAGTACCCCGGCAAGGTCTCCGTTTTCCCCTGCCAGCTGCCGCATTGCGGCAAGCTGCTCCGGGTCAGCAGAATCGGCATCGAAAGCCGCTGTGTTGCTGCCCTGCCCGGCGCTGCCGGGAGCGGGGCGGACGGGGTCGCCGTCCACCCCGCCGCACCCTGCCAGACTGAAAGCCAGTGCAAGCAGCGCTGCAAAAGTTTTCATGGCTTTCATATCCGCTCCTTTGTCTTTATGTCCACGGGTCGGCAGATTTTGGCATCTGGATGCCGGTCATCAGGTACTGCTCCCACAGAAACCACTGTCCGTTGCCCTTGCGGCGCAGCTTGATGGGGCGGGGGTCGTCGGCACCGCCGCAGGGGATGAACAGCTTGCAATAGCCCTCCTCGGTGTTGGATGTGTGGTTGCTGCCCACCAGCAGGGTGAAGGGCTGGCGGGGGGTATAGCCGTTTTCCGGCGATGCACCCACAAAGTAGGAGAAGGGGATGTAGCTCTTGCCGTCCCGGAAGCGGTCGTTCAAAAAGGAGATATCCTGCCCGTTCAGCGGACGGGGGCCGCGCAGCCAGTTGAGCATCTCCTTTCCGATGTTCTTGTCGGCACCGTAGGCGCACAGCGCACAGACGGTGAGGGCCGCAGTCTTGAAGGGGGTATCAAGGCTTGCTTCCGGCAGCGCCTGCATCTGGGCAAGGCTTTCCGGCAGAGCCTGAAAGGTAAAGGTGACGGTCTGGTTGCCGGAAACATTTGCGGCGGCCTGCTTCATCTTATCAAAAAGTCCCATGAAAATACTCCTTTCTGTTTCAGCTGTAAAGGGTTCAGCCCCGGTTCGGGTCATGGCGGGGCACGGTCCGCCTGCGGACGATCTTCTGGTTCAGATCCAGACTGAGGTTTACAAAATAACCGTTTTCAAAATACCATGCAAGGTCTTTGGTGTCCATGCCAACGCTGTTGCACAGCCACCGCAGGGGCACCTCCGGCCCGGAGTAGCTCTCCACCCTGCGGGCGATGGTCCTTGCATGGTAGCGGCGTTTTTCATTGCGTGCGAACAGAACAAGGGGCACGGCCCCCACCACGATCCAGAACACATAGCCTCCGATGTGGGAATAGTCCTTATCCTGCAAACTCAGGCAAAGGGTATACAGCCCGCCGACCGAGCAGAACACGCAGAAGGCAAGCCCTGCGTTCCGCAGCCATTTGAGGAAACGGGGGATCTCGCCGCGGGCTTTTTCCGAAAGATAAGGGTTCATAAACATGCTCCTTTCAGAACGAACCGCCTCCGCCGCCGTGGGTGGTGCCGCTGGAAGAGGTGTGGGTGGAGCTGCCGCCGGAATCGCTGGAGCTGGACTCCTTCGGCCGCTCGGTGCGGTGCACGTCACGGTACAGGAACAGCTCCCGGCTGTTGGTCAGATTCATGCTGCCCTCCCGCACATAGCTGGCGGCATTCTCCTGGAACGCCACGCTGCGCAGCTGGCTTTTCATCACATGGACGACGACCCATGCCAGCACAAGGCCGATGCCCAGCGCAAGGAACAGGTACATGAGAGACAGCGGCTCCCGGGGCAGGTTATTCACGTCATAGGGGTGGCCCGCCCGGGCAGCGTCAATGTAGGTATCCGACCACTGGACAAAGGTGCGGAAGGCACCGGCGTAATCTCCATCGGCCATGAAGGGGGTCATCTGCTCGCCAAGGTACTGGATGCCTACATCCGTAAAGGCGGTGATGCCGTAGCCGCAGGTGGAAATGTGCCACTTGCGGTCGCCTACGCTCACCAGCAGCAGCACGCCGTCCATCTCCGGGCCGTAGCCGTACTGGCAGTAGTCATACAGATCATCGGCAAACTGCTCCATGCTGTCGGCACCAACGCTTTCCATCGACTCGATGGTGGCAATGGTCACATCGAAGCTCTGGCGCAGGCTCAGCTCTTCCAGTGCGTCCTCCAGCTCG
>ENA-ORPF01001099-ORPF01001099.1-human-gut-metagenome-genome-assembly--contig:-NODE-1099-length-23582-cov-6.611553_pt1 | contig 23582 bp, 24 predicted proteins | sample MGYA00242140_ERZ509070 | MGnify/ENA primary metagenome ERZ509070 (study PRJEB26280, sample SAMEA2338713) | human gut metagenome | biome: human gut; feature: human-associated habitat; material: faeces... | reverse complement strand
ATTCTGACCTTCCACGCCGGCGCGGGCGGCACCGAGGCGCAGGACTGGGCGCAGATGCTCTACCGCATGTATATGCAGTGGGCGAACAAGCACGGCTTTGAATTCGAGATGCTCGACTATCTCGACGGCGACGAGGCCGGTCTCAAGAGCGCGACGGTCATGGTCAAGGGTGAGAACGCCTACGGCTATCTGAAGGGCGAAAACGGCGTGCACCGCTTAGTGCGCGTTTCCCCGTTCGACGCGAACGCCCGCCGCCAGACGAGCTTTGCAGCCCTCGAGGTCATGCCTGAGCTGCCCGACGACATTGAGGTCGAAATTCGTCCCGAGGATATTGAAATGCAGGTCTACCGCGCGTCCGGCGCCGGCGGCCAGCACGTCAACAAGACGAGCTCTGCCGTTCGACTCATCCACAAGCCCACGGGCATCGTCACCGCCTGCCAGACCCAGCGCTCGCAGTTCCAGAACCGCGACTACGCCATGCAGATGCTCAAATCCAAGCTCATGGAACTCAAAATTCAGCAGCACGCGGAGAAGATCTCCGACATCAAGGGCGTGCAGCTCAAGATCGAATGGGGCAGCCAGATCCGCTCCTACGTCTTCATGCCCTACCAGCTCGTCAAGGACACGCGCACCGACTACGAGACCGGTAACATCCAGTCCGTCATGGACGGCGACCTCGACGGCTTCATCAACGCGTATCTGACGAAGTCCGCGAACGGGGAGCTGAAAAAGTAATTCAAAAATGCACTGCGGTGCATTTTTGATTTGGGTTTTGCCGAGCGCTGCGTCGCACTCACTCCGTTCGCACGCTTGCGCTCTAAGGGGTATTTTTTCCAACGCACATGTCGTTGGAAAAAATGATTGCATTTTGATTCCGGCGCTGCGGCGCCGGAATTTTATATGTCGGAACGAAAAAGTTAAGCAGGGAGGAAACATGGAAGAAAATACCAGAGAAAACAAGATGGGCACGATGCCCATCGGCAAGCTGCTGGCCAACATGGCGGGGCCCGTGATGATATCGATGCTCTTTCAGGCGCTCTACAACATTGTCGACAGCGTGTTCCTCGCGCGGCTCAGTCAGGACGCAATGAACGCCGTGTCGCTCGCTTTCCCGCTGCAAACGCTGTGCATCGCGTTCGCCGTGGGCACGGGCGTCGGTATGAACGCGCTGCTCGCGCGTTCGCTGGGTGAAAAGAACATGCAGGCGGTCGACCGCGCCGCGGGCACGGGACTTTTCCTGACGCTCTGCACCGCCGCCGTCTTTGCTGTCCTCGGCTTTTCACTTGCCACGCCGTTTTTCCGCTTCCAGACGGAAAACGCGCAGATCATCGCCTACGGCAGCGACTATGTGATGATCTGCATCGGCGGCTCGCTCGGACTGTTCCTGCAAATTTACGGCGAGCGCCTGCTCCAGTCCACGGGGCGGACGGACCTTTCGATGATCTCGCAGATCGCGGGCGCGGTGTGCAACATCGTGCTCGACCCGATTTTGATTTTCGGCCTTCTGGGCTTTCCCCGCATGGAGGTCGCGGGCGCGGCGGTCGCCACGATCGTCGGCCAGTTCGTCGGCGCGGGCCTCGGCCTTTTCCTGAACCTCAAGAAAAATCCCGAGGTGCAGATCCACCTCAAGGACATCCGTCCCCACCGCGCGACGGTGGCGGACATCTACGCCATCGGCATTCCGTCGATCATCATGCAGTCCATCGGCTCGGTGATGATGTTCGGCATGAACAAAATTCTCATCTCGTTCACCGAGGCGGCGACCGCGGTGTTCGGTGCTTACTTCAAGCTCCAGAGCTTCATCTTCATGCCGTGCTTCGGCCTCAACAACGCGATGGTGCCCATCGTGTCGTACAACTACGGCGCGCAGAAATTCGACCGCGTGCGCAAGACCGTCCGCCTGACAGTCTTCACGGCCATCGGCATCATGTGCGTCGGCTGCGCGCTCTTCGAGCTCATCCCCGAAACGCTGCTGGGGATGTTCTCGCCGACGGACGAAATGCTCTCTATCGGCCGTGTTGCGCTGCGCATCATCGGCGTGCACTTCCCGCTCGCGGGCTTCAGCATCATCGCGGGCAGCGCGTGTCAGGCGCTCGGCAAGCCCATCTATGCGCTCATCAATTCCGTCTGCCGCCAGATCGTCGTGCTGCTGCCGGCGGCGTATCTGCTCTCGCTCACGGGGCGGCTCGAGCTTGTGTGGCTCGCCTTCCCGATCGCGGAGGTCGTGAGCGTCATCCTGAACGCCACGTTCCTGCGGCTCACGTACCGCGTCTCGCTCGAGAGAAAATAATTTTGCCTGCGCGCAGACGCAGATCGGGGAGAGCCTCTTATTATAGAAAAGGCTCTCCCCTTTTATAAACGTTCCGCACGGCGGTTCAAATTTTTTCTTTTGACAGACCGCACAGACGCGGGTAAAATACATTTGATAAGCTACGCTTGATAAATTGTTTTCGCAGGAGAACCTATGAAAAGACAACTTGCAGCGCTGCTGCTGACGATTTTTGCCCTGTCCCTCACTGCCTGCGGCGAAACGGCTGCCGAGAGCGAGACGCGCACGGTGTACGCGATGGACACGGTGATGAACCTGACGGTTTACGGCGAGAATGCCGCTGCCGCGCTGGAGAGCGCGGAAAAGGAATTGCACACGTTGGACGAAGCCGTCCTCTCGCGCACGGCGGAGGGCAGTGAGCTCTATGCGCTCAACGCATCGAACGGTGAGACGGTCGAATGCGGCGCGGACGATATCTTACCCGCGCTGATCGAAACGGCGCTGACGATCTCTGACGCGACGGACGGCGCATTCGACCCGACGCTCGCCCCTGTGCTCGACGCGTGGGGATTTACGAAGGACGAGCGCCGTGTGCCGTCCGCAGACGAGCTCAAAGAATTGCTGAGTCATACGGGCTGCGGCAAAGTCGCGCTCGAAAAAACGGCGGACGGCTGGACGGTCACGCTTTTGGACGGCGCGCAGCTCGACCTCGGCGGCATCGCCAAGGGCTACGCGGCGGATCTTCTGCGCGCGCAGCTTGAAAAGGAGGGCGTCACGTCCGCGACACTCGACCTCGGCGGTGATGTGTTCGTCATGGGGCGAAAGACCGACGGCAGCGATTGGCGCATCGCCGTCAAGGACCCTGCGGACACGGAGAGCTACCTTGGCGTCGTATCGGCGGCGGATAAGTTCATCGTGACCTCCGGTGTGTACGAGCGCTATTTTGAAGAAAACGGCGTGCGCTATCACCATATCCTCGACCCCAAGACCGGCTGCCCCGCGGAAAGCGGGCTCGTCAGCGTGACCGTGCTGTGCGGGAACGGCGCGTGGGCGGACGCGCTCTCGACGGCGTGCTTCGTCCTTGGCCCCGACGGCGCGCTTGCGCTGCGCGACGATCTTGCCGACCAGGGGACGGATTTTGAGCTCATTTTAGTCACCGACGATGGCCGCGTGCTTTACACCGACGGCCTTGCCGATGCCTTCACGCCGAACGACGAAAGCGGGTACACGTATGAAGCGCTCGCCTAAGCTGAAGCCGACAAGGTGGGACGCGCTCGTCGTGCTCGCGGTGCTGCTGCTCGCGCTCGGGCTCGCCGCAAGGCCGTATTTTGCGGCCAGATCGGCGGGCGAGCTGACGATCAGCGTCGCTATCGACGGCGAGACCGTTGAGCGCTGCGCGCTCAGCACCTACGAAGGCGGCACTTACAAAAGCCGCGGCTATACGCTCACTGTCGCTGTGCAAAACGGTGCGGTGCGCGTGAGCGAAAGCGACTGCCCGAATCAGGACTGCGTGCACTCCGGCGCGATCTCGCGCGCGGGACAGAGCATCGTGTGCCTGCCCGCCCGCGTGGCCGTCACGCTGGAGGGCGCGGCGTCCGACTACGACCTGATCGCGGGGTGAGCGCATGAAGATCAAAACAAGAGAGCTGACGCTCTGCGCGGTGCTCGCGGCGCTCGCACTTGCGCTGTCCTACATGGAGTCGTTTTTTCCGCTCGCGCTCATTGTGCCGCTGCCGGGCGTCAAGCTCGGCCTTGCCAATATCGTCACGCTCTACGCGCTCTATGCCCTCGGCTTTCCGAGCGCGCTCGCCATCCTGCTCGTGCGCTGCACGCTCGGCGCGCTGTTTGCGGGGAATGCCTCGGCGCTTTTATTCTCGCTGCTCGGCGGATTGTCGGCGCTTTTGGTGATGGCGCTTTTGAGCGGGGCGAAAAAGCTCAGCATTTTCGGCGTCTCGATCGCGGGCGCGGCGGCGCACAACTGCGGGCAGGTCTGCGCCGCGCTCATCACGCTCGGCTCGACCGCGCCGCTCTACTATCTGCCGTTTTTGCTGCTGGTGTCGCTCTTCACGGGCGCGCTCAGCGGCCTGATCACTGCATTCTTGTTCCGCGCGATGGCGCACACGCCCTACGGAACGAAGGGAGAGAATCAACATGGATAAAAAGGACGAGATCATTCTCCAGCAGCTCGACGTCATCCGCACGATGACGCAGAACAACTTAAACCGCATGGGCAGCGACTTCTGGGGCGCGCCGCTGACGCCGGACGCGCCGAAATCCGCCGTCCCGAAGGAAGTTGCACCCAAAGCAAACGCGCCGAAGAGCGCGGACGGCGCAAAGCCGAACAAGCCCGCCGCCTCCACCGGCGCGGACGAGAAAAAGGAAGAGGAAGCGCCGCTTCCCCCGCCCGAGAAGATCGAGGACCTTAAAAAAGAACTCGACACCTACATCGGCCTTGGCGAGGTCAAGCGCGAGGTGAATAACCTCATCAACATGGCGACTGTCTTCAAGCGGCGCGAGGAGACGGGGCTTCCGAACGCGGACTTCTCGCTCCACATGGTCTTCACCGGCAACCCCGGTACAGGTAAGACGATGATCGCGCGTTTGATGGCGCGCGTCTACCGCTCACTCGGGATCCTTTCCAAGGGTCAGCTTGTCGAGGTCGACCGCAGCGGGCTCGTCGCGGGCTACGTCGGTCAGACGGCCATCAAGACGAGCAAGGTCATCGAAAAGGCGCTCGGCGGCGTGCTGTTTATCGACGAGGCCTACGCACTCAACGGCAAGGGTGACAACGACTTCGGTCAGGAGGCCATCGACACGCTGCTCAAGGCGATGGAGGATCACCGCGACGACCTCGTCGTGATCGTCGCGGGCTACGATGGCTTGATGGAAAAGTTCATCCAATCGAACCCCGGCCTTGAGTCCCGCTTCAACCGCTACCTGCACTTTGACGACTACACGCTCGACGAGATGCTCGAGATTTTCAAAATGCAGTGCCGCAAGTCGCAGTACACCCTCTCTCCCGACGCCGAGCAGGACGTCAAGGACTTCATCTACGATGAGAACGCCGACGGTGTGACGTTCGGCAACGCGCGCGGCGTGCGCAACCTCTTCGAGCAGATCTTGACCGCGCAGGCCAACCGCCTCGCGAAGATGGAGAGCTTTACAAAGGATGATTTGATGACCCTCACGCGCGACGATGTCCTCCACGCCCGCGGCATGGAAGACAACACGACCGTCGCCGAGCTCGAAGCAAAAGCAGCAGAAAAAAAAGACGAATAAAAAAGGAAGGACGCGCAGCGTCCTTCCTTTTTTATTTCGTTGTTACGCTTCCTTGGCGGCGGGCTCTTCCTTCGGCTTATCCTTGGGGACGACGCGCTTTTCAGGCGTCACGCGGCCCTCGTCCACCGCGACCATGTGCTCAAGCAGGCGGACGACCATGTTGGAGTAGCCCCATTCGTTGTCGTACCACGCAATCAGCTTGACAAAGTCGTTGTCGAGCATGATGCCGGCGGTCTCGTCGAAGATGCAGGGGCAGGAATTGCCAATCAGGTCCGTGGAGACGACCTGGTCCGCGGTGTAGCCAATGATGCCCTTCATATAGGTTTCGCTGGCGTGGCGGATGGCATAGCAGATATCGGCGTAGGTGGTCTTGACCTTAAGGTGGGCGGTCAGGTCAACGACGGAGACGTCCGCCGTGGGGACGCGGAAGCTCATGCCGGTCATTTTGCCGTAGAGCTCGGGGATGACGCGGCCGACGGCCTTGGCGGCACCCGTGGAGGAGGGGATGATGTTGTTGAGGATGGAGCGGCCCGTGCGCCAATCACTGCCGCCGCGAGAGTCGACGGCCTTCTGCTTGGCGGTGGCGGCGTGGATGGTGCTCATGAGGGCCTGCTCGATGCCGAAGGTATCGTTGATGACCTTGGTCATGGGGGCCAGACAGTTGGTGGTGCAGGAGGCGTTGGACACCACGTTCATATCCGGGGTGTACTTCAGATGGTTGACGCCCATGACGAAGGTAGGCATGATGTCATCCTTGGAAGGGGCTGAGATGATGACCTTTTTCGCGCCGTTTTGCAGATGGGCGCTGGCCTTTTCCACGGTGTTGAACACGCCGGTGGATTCGATGATATACTCCGCGCCGCAGTCATCCCAGGGGATCTGGGAAGCATCGCTCTCGCTGTAGACCCGGATCTTCTTGCCGTTGATGATGAGGTGCCGGTCATCGTGCTCCACCGTATCCCGGAAAGTCCGGAACACGGAGTCATATTTCAGCAGATAGACCATGTAGTCCACGTCCGCCTTCCGCAGATTGATGCCGCATACCTCGAAGCGCTCCGGATCGTCCGCAAGTATACGCAGCACCACCCGTCCGATACGGCCGAAGCCGTTGATACCGATCTTGATTCCCATGTGATTGTCCTTCCTTTGTTCCACCGCCCGGGGCGGCCGTATTTGTTCCAAGTACATTATACCAGCTTACATAAATTTGTCACTATAAAAGTAAAAAATATTTCACAATAATTGAGGTTTTACACCTGTTTTTCTACCGAAAAATTCAAAAAACAATGAAATCTAAACCAAATGTTCCATACGTTTCAAACTTTGTAAACGTGCAGTTTCTTATGATATACCGCCTTAAACAGAGCAACCAGGCGTTTGCCCGGCTGCTCTGTTATGGAGAATATATCCGGTGTTACAGAATAATGCAGATAAGTCCGCCGCCGCCCTCGTTGATTATGCGTTCCAGCGCCTGGCGCAGCTTTGCCTGAGCGTCTGCCGGCATACGCTTCAGCTTTGCCTGCAGGTCCTCTCCTACGATCTCGTGGAAGCTGCGGCCGAAGATGTTGGACTGCCACAGCTTTCCCGTATCGCCCTCGAATTCCTGCAGCAGATAGTTTACCATGTCCTCTGACTGCTTCTCGTTGCCTACGATGGGGGAAACCGTCGTTTCGATGTCCGCACGGATCAGATGGATAGACGGCGCGCTGGCCCGCATCCGCACGCCGTAGCGTCCTCCCTGCCGCACGATCTCCGGGTCCTCCAGATTCAGCTCCTCCACGCCAGGCATTACGATGCCATAACCGGTTTCCCTGGCGGAGCGAAGGGCCGGCGCCACCTTGTCGTATTCCCGTTTTGCCTCCGCCAGCTCACCGATGATCTGCATCAGGTCGCCGTCGTCTGCCACCTGCAAGCCGCTGCGCTGGCTCAGCGTTTCAAAGAACAGACGCCGCGGCAGCCGTATTTCCACCTGTGCCACGCCGCTGCCCAGATCAATGGTGCTGGCTGCCGCGCTCTCAATATTTTCGCCCTGGGACAGCGCTGTCAAGCATGGAGGCAGTGCACAGATACGTGTCAGCTGGGATGCAGCCTCGCCGATCTCCTGGTACAGTCCGCTGCGGATGGGGTGTTCACCCGGCAGCGCATCTACCCATTCGGGAAGAAAAACATCCAGTTCCCGTAAAGGAAACTGATACAGCAGATCCCGCAGGATATCGCCGATGTCATCCTCCGTCAGTGTCAGGCAGTTGACACAGCGGCAGGTCACGCCGTAGCGTGTCTGTATTTCTGCTGCGGCAGCAGCTGCCCTGGGGTCCTCCGGCTGGGCAGAATTTACCAGCACCACGAAGGGCTTGCCGATGTCCTGCAATTCTCGTATGACGCGTTCCTCCGCCTCGCGGTAGTCCTCTCGAGGAATATCCGTGATCGTGCCGTCGGTGGTCACCACAACACCCACTGTGGCATGGTCGGTAATGACCTTGCGGGTACCGATCTCCGCCGCTTCGGTCATGGGGATCTCGTGATCGAACCAGGGGGTCATCACCATCCGCGGCGACAGGTCCTCAAACTGCCCTACGGCGGAGTCCACCATATACCCCACGCAGTCTACCAGCCGTACCGAGAAGGCCGCGCCCTCCGCCAGCCGGAGCTCCACGGCCTCCTCCGGAACGAATTTCGGCTCCGCCGTCATAATGGTGCGCCCAGAGCCGCTTTGCGGCAGTTCGTCCTGTGCCCTGTCACGCCGGTAGCTGTTTTCGATGTGCGGCAGCACCAGCGTCTCCATAAATCGTTTGACAAAGGTGGATTTTCCCGTGCGGACCGGTCCCACAACGCCGATATACACGCTGCCGCCGGTTCGCTGAGCCATATCCTGATAAATAGACGTTGTCTCCATCATAATGCCATCCTCCGAATGCTGTCTGTTGCCTTATTTCTATGCGCTGTCTCCGTGGTTTAGAAGTGCCTGATCTTCCACAAGAGTAAGGCGGTTTTGTAAAAAAGCCTTGTTCTTTCTGCCTTTTTGTGCTAAAATCAACACAAGGTCAACTATTCGGCAGATCAAAAAGAGTGCGGAGGGTATTGGTATGGAAGAGAGAGGTATTGACCGGCGCGTCAGAAAGACAAAGCGGCAGCTGCGGCAGGCACTGATGGATCTCATGTCTGAGAAGCCCTCCAAATCCATCTCCGTCCGCGAGTTGGCTGAGCGTGCCGACATCAACCGCGGGACCTTCTATATCCACTATAAGGACGTCAGCGATCTTCTGCAGCGGCTGGAGGACGAGATGGCCGAGCGTTTGATCCTGGTCTGTAAGAAATACGCCTACTCCACCGGCGAAGTCGATGCGTTTCCCTACCTGACGGAGCTGTATCGCTTCGCCCAGGACAACGCCGATTTGTGTTTGGTGCTGCTGGGGCCCAACGGCGATCGGGCGTATACCGAGCGTATCTGCGGAATCCTACGCAGTTATTTCCTGCGTGACTTCCTGGCCCGGTTCTGTTCCGGGAGCAGCGACCGTCTGGACTATTTCTGTTCCTTCATTGTCTCCGGCAATCTGACGCTGACACTGGAGTGGCTCTCCGGCGGTGCAAAGGAGACGCCGGAAGAGATGGCCGCCCTGGCCGGCGCCATCATCATGGACGGCGTCCGGACACTGTGATATATGCAAAGAGACAGGGCGTCTGCCCTGTCTCTTTTATACAGTTCCATCGCAGACTGTGCATCGATGATGACCTTTTCTGTGCCGCGTATCGCGGCACACGCTTTTCCATCACGCTCGATCCGTTCTATTGTCAAATAATCACTCTCCCCATAGATAAAGGCGGCCGCGAGGCCGCCTTTCGTATGTTCTCCGATCAATCCTGCTGCCAGTTATGCCAGACGTTCTGCACATCCTCATTGTCATCCAGCATATCCAGAAGCTTCGTCATGCTGCGGACATCGTCCTCACTGGTCATGACAATGTAGTTCTGGGGAACCATCTCGATCTCCGCACTCTCGAAGGAATAGCCCTTCTCCTCCAGCGCCTTGACCACATCGTTGAAGCTGTCCGGATCGGTGGTGATCTCAAACACAGGGCCGTCGGCCTGCATATCCTCGGCGCCGGCATCCAGTGCATCCATCATCACGGTATCCTCGTCCAGCTCGCCCTCTTCGTTGTCAATGACGATCACACCCTTGCGGTCAAAGGACCAGCTGACGCAACCCTGAGCACCCATGCCCTTGCCGAATTTGTCAAAATAATGGCGGATCTCGGGTGCAGTGCGCTGACGGTTGTCGGTCAGCGCCTCCACGATGACAGCAACGCCGCAGGGGCCGTAGCCCTCGTAGGTGACAGATTCATAGTTATCGGTATTGCCGGAACCCAGTGCCTTGTCGATGGTGCGCTTGATGTTGTCGTTGGGCATATTGGCTGCCTTGGCCTTGGCGATAACAGTGGCCAGGCGGGAGTTGTTGTTGGGGTCGCCGCTGCCGCCCTGCTTGACGGCCACGATGATCTCCTTGGCGATCTTGGTGAATGCGGCGCTGCGCTTGGCGTCGGCCGCCCCCTTGGTCTTCTGAATATTGTGCCACTTGGAATGTCCTGACATGGTTTACTTCTCCTTTATGCAGTATTGGATGATCTCGCGGCTGTGCGAGGTCGAACATAAGACGTCGACTGCGGGGAATGCCTCTGCCAACCGGTCTCGCAGTGCGGGACATACCACGTTCTCCGTGGGAAAATGACCCGCATCGATCAAATTTAGCCCCTCCGTGCCCAAAAAGTCGTTATATTTCAGGTCGGAGGTCACAAAGGTGTCGCAGCCTGCGGCGATAGCCTGCGGAATATAGCAGCCGCAGGCGCCGCCGCCCACCGCCACCCGGTGTACCGGCCGCCCTGCGTCCACATAGCGCAGTCCGTTACATCCTAACAATTCTATCACAGAATGGGTGAACTCCACAAGGGGTATTTCACATTTTAACGTGCCGATCCGCCCTATTTTTTCCTCTGTCAGCATTTTCAGGTCGGAAAGGCCCAGCTTCTGCGCCAAAACCTCATTGACGCCACCGGCCGCCGCGTCCAGATTGGTGTGCATACAGATGGCGGCGATGCCGTGGCGTATCAGCTCTGTCAGTACCCTTCCCTGCCGGTCATCGGTGCGGACTGTCTGCACCTGGTGCCATGCACAGTTCATCACCGGATGGTGTGCCGCGATCAGCTGGCAGTCTTTTTCGATGGCCTCGGCCACCACCTGCGGCGTTACGTCCAGCGCCACCAGAACGCGGCGCACCTCCGCTTCCGGGTCACCCACCAGCAGACCCACATTGTCCCAGCTCTCCGCCAATTCCCGCGGTGCCCAGGCGTACAGATACTGTTCGATATCCCGTACCGTTGTCATAGGGTTTTCCTCTTTTCTTCTATCTGCTGTGCCAATGCTTCCGCGGCCTCTGCTCGGTGCAGAGCGTCCTCTCTGCCGCTGCGGCGCAGACCTTCCGCGATATGAAGCAGCTTTTCGGCGTGCTGGGTGAGATAGTCCGCATACAGCGGGTCGCCGTCCAGCAGAACACCGGTCAGCGTCTGTAATTCAGTCAGCGCCGGACAAATGCCGCCGTTCACACGCAGCACCGGATACAGATAATTCTTGTCCCACACCAGCCGCTCATCTGTAAAGGCGTACCCATTTACGGATAGCCATCGGCGCAGCTCTGCGGCCTTTGTCATGGGTTGAAGCAGCAGCGTATGCGCGCCGTCCTTCGTCCAGATTGCACTTTCCAGGATGGCGATGATGGTCTCTCCGCCCATGCCGGCGATGATCACTGTATCCGTTTCCTCCGGAGAGATATTGGCCAGCCCATCACACAGGCGGAAGCTGATACCCTCCACGCCATATTCCTCCGCAGTCCGCCGCGCGTGCGCCAGAGGCTCTGCGCCGATGTCCGCGGCAATGGCGCTTTGGATACGCTCCCTTTGCAGCAGCCACACCGGCAGATACCCGTGGTCCGTGCCGATATCTGCCAGACGGCAGCCCGCCGGTGTCATGTCCGCCAGCAGCTGGAGCCGCGGTTGTAATTGCAGTCGTCTCTCCATATTTCCCTATACAAATGGCCACGCATACGCAAGCGCATGCGTGGCGTTGTTTTTTGCTTACTCCGAGATGGGCTTGTTGGCTTCCTCGTTCACCAGCTCCAGCAGCTTGTCCACATCGATGCCGTGAACGGCGCAGGCCTCCTCCACCGTCTCGCCGCGGGAGGACGGGCAGCCCAGGCAGTGCATACCAATGGACAGGAAGATGGGCGCGGTCTGGGGCGCAACGTCCAGAATATCACCGATAATGGTGTCTTTCGTGATCTCGATCATGTTGGAAAACCTCCAAATACAATATTGTGCTGATAGTATACCCCAAAATGCCGGAACTTTCAACAGGATTTTTCTCATCCTGCGCTATAAAAAACCGCCCTCCGGCGTACCGGAGGGCGGTCTATTCTATCTACTTAACAGTGTGCAGTCAGCAGATCAGCCGTTCTCACGCATCTTGGCGAAGCAGTCGCTGCAGTACACAGGACGATCGCTCTTGGGCTCGAAGGGCACCTTGGCCTCGCCGCCGCAGGCAGCGCAGACAGCGGTGAAATACTCGCGGGGACCACGGGCAGCGTTCTTGCGCGCGTCACGGCAGGCCTTGCAGCGCTGGGGCTCGTTCTGGAAGCCGCGCTCAGCGTAGAACTCCTGCTCACCGGCGGTGAAAACGAACTCTTTGCCGCACTCTTTGCACACTAAGGTCTTGTCTTCGTACATGATTTTACCCTCTCTTTGAGAAAAAATATATTGCGCTCAGCCTTTGCTGATATCGCCGGATAGAAGCTGCCGCGCTATTTTGCGGCGCAAACGCTGCACGGCGTTGTCCACCGATTTGGGGGACCGGCCCACAGTTTCTGCGATCTCACGGCAGGTGAGACCGTCCAGATAATACCCTAAAATCTTTACCTCGAATTCGGACAGCAGCTTGCGCGCGTTTTCCAGCAGAGCGGCAGTTTTTTCGCAGTCGATGACCCAACCCTCGGGATCGACGTGGGCAAAGGAGAGATTCGCGTCAAAGAAAGAGGTATCCAAAGGAACGGCTTGGTTCAGAGGTGAATGCTTTCCAGAGGCGGCAGCACGCAGCACAGAATACAGCCGCCGACGAATGCAGGTCTCGGCAAAAGTGCACAACGAGGCCTCGTGTCCTGGCTCGTACTCCCGTATTGCCTTGATAAGCCCGAACATTCCCTCCTGCAAAAGGTCCTCGCTATCCCCTCCCGCCAGAAAGTACGGACGGGCGCAGGAGCGCACCAAACGGTGGTAACGCCCTACTAGGATCTCCTCGGCGTCGCGGCTGCCCTGCTTTACCAGAGCGCACAGCGCCTCGTCGCTCAGCGTCTGCAGATGGTCATATTCAGCCCTTGTATCATTCACCATACGCTATTATACCTTTTTACAAAATAATTTGTCAAGTCAATCGTGTAACTTTGTCAAAAATAACTCAAATTTGACGGCTTTCTTACGGAGAACAACCGAAAAATTCCACCGAACCGTCTCTGCGCACTACAATTCCAGCTGCTGCTGGCCCGTAAACGCAATGTGCAGATGTGCATAGGCCTTCTGCGTGACGCAGCGCCCTCGGGGCGTTCGGGTCAAAAAGCCGATCTGCATCAGGTATGGCTCATACACATCCTCCAGCGTCACCGACTCCTCGCCTATGGTGGCCGCCAGCGTGTCCAGACCTACCGGGCCGCCGCCATAGTTTTCAATAATGGCCTGCAGCATCCGTCGATCTACGTTGTCCAGGCCCAGATAGTCTACCTCCAGCGCCAGCAGCGCCTTGTCCGCTACGGACTTGGTGATAACGCCGTCGGCCATCACCTGGGCGAAGTCCCGTACCCGCCGCAGCATCCGGTTGGCGATACGGGGCGTGCCCCGGGACCGCCGCGCGATCTCCATAGCGCCCTCCGGTTCAATAGACACGTTCAGGATGCCGGCGCTGCGCGTCACGATCTTTGCCAGCTCCTCAGGCGTGTAGAGCTCCAGCCGCAGCGTCACGCCAAAGCGGTCCCGTAGCGGTGCAGACAGCGACCCTGCCCGTGTTGTGGCGCCGATCAGTGTGAATTTCGGCAGATCCAGCCGGATAGAGTTGGCAGAAGGCCCCTTGCCGATGATGATATCGATGGCGTAGTCCTCCATGGCCGGGTACAGGATCTCCTCCACTGCCCGGTTCAGCCGGTGTATCTCATCTACGAACAGGATATCGTTCTCACTCAGGTTCGTCAGCAGCGCCGCCAGGTCCCCGGGCTTCTCGATAGCCGGTCCGGAGGTGATGCGGATATTCACGCCCATCTCCTGGGCGATGATGCCCGCCAGTGTGGTCTTGCCCAGTCCCGGAGGGCCGTGCAGCAGCACATGGTCCAGAGACTCTGTCCGCCGCCGCGCCGCCTCAATGAAGATCGACAGGTTTTGCTTGGCCTTCTCCTGCCCAATGTATTCCGCCAGTGTGTGGGGCCGTAGAGAACCTTCGTTGGCATCCTCACTGAGAAACGTTTTGGCGACGATAGGCTCCTCGTACAGGTCCGCCCCGAAATCAATGCTCATGTGCGTCCCTCCCCTACTTCATCATGCGCTTCAGCGCCTGCCGGATGATGTCCTCCAGCGTCAGCGCCTCCATGTCGATATCCTTCAGCGCCGCGGCGATCTCCGCGCTGCCGTAGCCCAGCACCGCCAATGCCGCCTGCGCCTCATTTTTCTTGCTGTGGGGCACCGCAGCCATCGCGGGCGCGCCGCCCTTAACGGATGTGCCGCCCAGCGCTTCCTCCCGTGCCAGCTTGTCCTTCAGTTCCAGTATCACCCGCTGAGCGATCTTTTTGCCGATGCCGTTGGCGGCAGTCAGTGCTTTTTCATCCTCTGTCACCACCGCCAGCGCCAGCTGCTGCGGTGTTACGGCGGACAGGATAGACAACGCCGCCCTGGGGCCTACGCCGGATACGCCGATCAGCAGCTTGAAGCTCCGCAGCTCACTCTGATCGGCGAAGCCGAACAGCTCCATGGCGTCCTCGCGTACATTCAGATAGGTGTACAACTTGGCCGGTGCGCCCTTTTTCAGCTGGGAGAGCGTATAGTTCGTCGTGGCACAGGCGTAGCCCACGCCGCTGCAGTCGATGACCGCCAGCCCCGCATCGATCTCCGCCACGGTGCCGTTCACATAATAATACATATCAGACAGTCTCCTTCACGTCGGGGTCCTTACGCCGCAGCAGGCTGGTAGCGCTGCGGGCATGGCATATGGCGATGGCCAGCGCGTCTGCCGCGTCGTCCGGCTTCGGCACTGCCTTCAGCTTCAAAAGCCGCTTTGTCATGTCCATTACCTGCTTCTTGTCCGCCAGGCCGTAGCCAGCCACCGCCTGCTTCACCTGCATGGGGGTATATTCGAATATGGGTACGCCCAGTCGCTCCGCCGTACACAGGATCACACCCCGTCCGTGGGCCACGGCGATACCTGTGGTGATGTTTTTGCTGAAAAACAGCTCCTCAACGGCGATCTCATCAGGCTTCAGTTGGGAGATCAGCGCGGTCATGTCGTTTTCGATCTGCACCAGACGTGTTGCCAGCGGCAGTCCCGCCTCGGTAGTCACAGCGCCGTATTGCAGCATTCGCACACTGCCCCGGTTCGATTCGATCAGCCCGAAGCCCACAATGGCGATGCCGGGGTCAATGCCCAGTATCCGCATAGCTGCGCCCACCTCCCAACATTTGTTCTATTATAGCAAACTGGAATAAAAATAGCAACAAAAACCGCCCGGAAAACCGGGCGGTTTGATAGGCTGTTATGCACGGGGATGGGCCTTATTATATACATCCTTCAGCTGCTTTTTGATAACGTGTGTATATATCTGTGTGGAGCTGATATCCGCGTGACCCAGCATCTCCTGAATGGACCTCAGATCGGCGCCGTTTTCCAGCAGGTGTACGGCAAAGGAATGGCGCAGGGTGTGGGGGGTGATATCCTTCTCGATGCCCGCTTTTTCCTGATAGTACTTGATGATCTTCCAAAAGCCCTGGCGACTCATGCGTTCGCCGCTCATATTCACAAACAGCGCATGCTCTTCCTCATCGGCGATGAGCCGGGGACGAATATCCCGCACATAGTCCTCCAGAGCCTTCACCGCAGCGGTGTACAGCGGCACGATGCGCTCCTTTCCCTTGCTGCGGCAGCGGATAAAGCCGGCGGACAAATTGACATCGCTGACATCCAGACCGATCAGCTCACTGACTCGAATTCCGGTGGCATACAGCAGCTCCAGCATGGCGTGGTCACGGAATCCCTTTTCGTCCACGCATTTGGGCTGCTCCAAAAACAGCTCTACCTCCCGGTTGGTGAGGATCTCCGGATACTTTCGTTCTACCTTCATGGCCACTACGCTCTTGGCCGGGTTGCTCTTTACAGCGCCGCACTGCATCATATAGGCATAAAATGACTTGATCGATGCTGTGGACCGCGTGACTGTGGCGGGGCTTTTGCCGCTGTGGGTCATATGCAGCAGATACTCATTGATCGTCTCTTTCTTCACCTTCCGCATATCCGTTACACCCACGGAAAGCAGCCAGCTGTGAAACTGGGTCAGGTCACGTATATAGGAGCTGAGGGTATTGGCGGAGGCGTGCTTCTCCTCAGTCAGATAGTCGCGGTATGCCGCGATAAAGTCCGTCATGTGTCCCTCACTCCTCTCTCTTTCAAGTCAAGCCTGGCATCAGCCATGCAAAAAGCCGCGGCACCAGGGCGCACTCCGCCACTGTCCCGGTCAGCAATACAAACACACAGATGATCACGCTCCGCCGGTCTCTCACCTCCGGCTTTTGACGTTCTGCCCGGCGCCACGCACACGCAAAGCTGTCCGCCGCTATCGTCAGCAGACATGGTATGGTGAACAGACACCGCAGTCCCAGCGCCGCCAGCGCCAATACCACGCCCTGCTTTCCCAGTGCAGCGGCAAAGCACTGCACCGCGAACGACAGGAAGAAGCCCTGGGCCGCGCACGTCAGCGGGATCAGCATCACGCCCCAGGCTGTACAGCCCAGCAGAAACGCCGCGGCCGGATAGCGCAGATAGGTCCATAGGACCTGCCACAGCCCCGCGCTGCGCGGTTCTTCTGCATTCAGCCTCGCATAGCCTGTCACATAGCGGCTCAACGACAGCAGATCCTCCGACGCCACAGTCCGACCCGCTAAAAAGCCCGCCAGAACTCCGGCGGCAAGAAACAGACACAGTATGTACAGCCGCGCCTTCGGCGGCTGGAGAACAGGCATACGGCGACGACGCAGCTTCATAGGGCTCACCTCGTCCACAGTGTATGAGCCAAGCCCTCTCGATAGACGTGCCAAAACGTAATAATAAATATATGGCATAATTCACAAAACCGCAAGAGGTTTTCCGCAAAAACATATTTTTTGTAAATTATGTCAAAATGTTATGTCAACTTAATTATGTAAACAATGTATACAAGAGTACTGACGCGGTTTATAAAAATGCCGAAATCCCAATATCCGGGGAAATGCCGAAAATACCTGCACCATATCTTGAAAAGCGTGATGCGGCGAACGACTCCCCTGCCGCCCGCCGCACCGTCGGATAAAAAATGCCGTAAAACACATTTTCGTTATTTTAACCATGCGCCGCTTTATGTTACCGCCCGTTTTCGACGATCACCGCTCTTTCTGTGACCGCTGTGGGGCCTCCGCCGCTTCTGCTTCGTTCCGATCAGTCCCGCCAAAAGGCCGCCGCCCCACACGGCGCAGGTCTGGGCGATGCCGCTGCCGGCAAAATGTATCGCCTCGTTTCCCGTCAGCGCCGCGATCCACATTGCACCATATACACAGGCGGATACTGCCAGCGCCCGAGGCAGCGGACCATCACCGCCCTGCCGTATGGCCATACGTCCGCCGCAGAAGCACGCCAGAACGCTGCTGCCCCATACCAGCGGACCCATCGCGCGCTCCGGCACGATCCCCCGCAGCAGGAGCAGTGACGATACGCCCAGTGCTGCCAGCAGCACGACTGCCGCTGTGGCGGTGCCCAGCCACGTTCCTTTGCCGGCCAGTTGCTTCCAAGACATAAGAATACCTCCCGCATCAGCTTTGCTTCAGCTTATGCGGAAGGTCTGCATCACATGATACACCGGTACTGATCGCTGTCAGCGCAAAAAGAGCGCCGCCCTCCGGGCAGCGCTCCTCTCGGTCTGTATTACTCGGCGTCGGTTTTGTCAGCCTCAGCGGGAGCCTCGGTGACCTCATCAGAGGTCTTCTCCTCCACAGCGGGAGTTTCCTCCGCGGCCTCTTCCTTCTTAGCCTTCTTCACCGGACGCTGCTGGGCGGCAGCCTGCTCGTCCAGGGTACCTACCTGGCCGATAGCGGACTTCAGGAACTCCACGCGAACGCGGTCCTCGCTGGTCTCGATGACCACAGTACGGTCGGTGATAGCCACGACGCGGCCGTACACGCCGCCGATGGTGGTCAGCCAATCGCCCTTCTTCAGAGAACTCCGCATCTCCTCGGCCTGCTTTTTCCGCTTGTTCTCGGGGCGGATCATCAGGAAGTAGAAGATAGCGATCATCAGGACGATCATCAGAATGGTGGAACCCATGCCGCCGGTGGTGGTGGCAGCGGCAGCATCAGCGTAAGCGATCTGAATCATGGAACATTACTCCTTTAACAACAAAGTGATACTATTATACATAGTTCTTTTGCTTTTGGCAAGAGGTTTATATCTTCTCCGCCAGTTTTTTACTGTATTCCTCCCGGAATGCGTCAAAGCATCCGTTGTCCAGGCTGTCACGGATACGCTCCGTCAGCTTGTTGTAAAAATACAGGTTGTGCATCACCGCCAGGCGCATTCCCAGCATCTCCTCCGCTGTAAACAGGTGCCGGAGATATGCCCTGCTGAACTGCCGGCACACCGGGCAGTCACATTCCGGATCGATGGGCTGTTCGTCCAGCTTGTACTTGGCATTTTTGATGTTCAGCGTGCCCTTCCAGGTAAACAGCTTTCCGTGCCGCGCGTTGCGCGCCGGCATCACACAGTCAAAGAAGTCCACGCCCCGGGCCACGCCCTCTATGATGTTGCTGGGCGTGCCCACGCCCATGAGATACCGCGGCTTATCCGCCGGCATATACGGCTCCACCGCGTCGATGATCTCATACATCACCTCCGTAGGCTCTCCCACCGCCAGTCCGCCGATAGCATAGCCGTCGCAGTCGATCTTGGCGATCTGCTGCATATGCCATATCCGCAGATCGGCGTAGGTGGCACCCTGGTTGATGCCGAAAAGCATCTGTCCGGGGTTTACCGTGTCCGGCAAAGCGTTCAGCCGGTCGTGCTCCTTTTTGCAGCGTTCCAGCCACCGCAGCGTCCGTTCGCAAGAGGCCTTGGCGTAGTCATAGGGCGCGGGGTTTTCCACGCATTCGTCAAAGGCCATGGCGATGTCGCTGCCCAGATTGCTCTGGATACGCATACTCTCCTCCGGACCCATGAAGATGCGGTGTCCGTCCAGGTGGCTGGCAAACGTCACACCCTCCTCACTGATCTTCCGCAGCCCTGCCAGAGAGAACACCTGAAAGCCGCCGCTGTCGGTGAGGATGGGGCCATCCCAGCGCATGAACTTATGAAGTCCTCCCATTTGCCGCACCACATCGTCGCCGGGGCGCAGGTGCAGGTGATAGGTGTTGGATAGTTCGATCTGCGTCCCCAGCCGTTCCTTCAGGTCGATAGCACTGACGCCGCCCTTGATGGCGGCCTGGGTGCCTACGTTCATAAACACCGGTGTCTGCACTTCGCCGCCATGGGCACAGGTAAACACACCTCGCCGGGCTTTTCCCTCTTTTTTGATGACCTTGAACATTTCTCTCCCCTGCTTTCACTGAATAAACATCGCATCGCCAAACGAGAAGAAGCGGTACCGTTCCTCCACCGCCTGCTGATAGGCCGCCAGCACGTGCTCTCGTCCCGCCAATGCCGATACCAGCATGATGAGTGTGGACTCCGGCAGATGAAAGTTTGTTACCAGTGCGTCCAGCACCTTGAACTTGTACCCCGGATAGATAAAAATATCTGTCCATCCGGCGCTGGCACGCATGGTTCCATCCTCCGCTGCCTGAGATTCTATCGTGCGGCAGCTGGTGGTACCCACGCAGATGACCCGCCCGCCGTTTTTCTTCGTCTCGTTGATAAGATCGGCCGTCTCCTGGGGGATCACACAGTATTCACTGTGCATGGTGTGGTCGGTGATCTCGTCCTCTTTCACCGGGCGGAAGGTCCCAAGTCCCACATGGAGTGTAACGTATCCTACCTTTACACCCATTGCCTGTACTTTTTCCAGCAGCTCCGGCGTAAAGTGCAGCCCCGCCGTGGGCGCTGCCGCCGAGCCGTTGACCTTGGAGTACACCGTCTGATAGCGCTCCTGATCCTGCAGCTCCGCCTTGATATACGGCGGCAGCGGCATCTGTCCCAGCTGATCCAGAATCTCTTCAAAAATTCCGTCATAATGGAACTGAATCAGACGATTTCCTTCTTCTACTACATCCACGACTTCTGCCGTCAGAAGCCCGTCTCCGAACACAAGTTTTGTGCCCGGTTTTGCTTTTTTCCCCGGTTTTACGAGTGTCTCCCAGATATCATTTTCCTTGCGTTTTAACAAAAGTACTTCGATTTTTGCCTGTGTGTCCTCTTTCACTCCGAACAGACGCGCTGGAATCACCTTTGTGTTGTTGATCACCAGACAATCACCCGGGTGAAGATATTCCAGAATATCCGTAAAATGCCGGTGTTCCACGTCCCCGGTCTGACGGTCAAGCACCATCAGCCGGGAGCTGGAACGATCCTCCAGAGGGTCCTGAGCGATCAGTTCCTCCGGCAGATCATAGTCATAATCTTTTACATTCATTCCTTCTGTCATGATTAGCCTCTCAACTGGATTCCGATATTTTTCAGTCCGCTTAAGATTTTATCCATAGCACCCGTAATATCGCTCTCTTCCAGATTCTTATCTTTTCCGCGGAACTTCAGAGAGTATGCGACAGACTTAAAGCCTTTTTCAATCTGCTCTCCTTCGTATACATCAAATAACTCATAATTTTCCAGATATTTCCCACCGTTTTCCTCGAATACTTTCTCGATATCACCTACCAGAATATTCTTTGGGACAACCATGGACAAGTCACGGGAAGAAACCGGGAAGTTGGTAATTCCCTCATATTTGTAATCAAAGGATGCACGGGATACCATCTCCGGCATATCAATCACTGCAATATATACGCGCTCTTTGATGGCATAATTTGCAGCAACCGTTGGATGAACCTCTCCGAGATATCCAATCACGGCACCATCATATACGATAGCCGCCTTGCGTCCCGGGTGCAGGAACGGAAGCTCGGCATGTGGATCATACTGCGCCTTCTTGCGAAGACCTGTCTGGTATAAGAGTTCCTCGATCACACCCTTCATGGTAAAGAAATCACCGTCTCCGTACATACCAAACGTCAGCTGCATACGTTCTTCCGGAAGTTCTGTCAGCGGAAGCTGCTTCGGCAGATAGATATTTCCCATCTCGTACAGGCGTACATCTTTGTTTCTGCGTCCAAAGTTCGTAGACAGGGAAGTCAGCATTCCGTTCAGTGGCAGCGTACGCATAATGGAATAATCTTCCCCAAGCGGATTGGAAATCACAACCGTTTTACGCCACTTAGAATCCTCCGGAATCAGTAATTTGTCAAATACTTTCGGACTCTCGAAAGAATACGTCATTGCCTGTGAAAAACCACAGAACTCTGCAATCTCACGTGCCTTTTCTTCCATACGCAGCTTAAAGCTCTTTCCTCCGGCCGTAGACTCTCCGCTCGGAAGAGACGTTCCGATCTTGTCATAGCCGTAGAAACGTGCTACTTCCTCTGCCATATCTGCGTCACAAAGCAGATCCTGTCTCCAGGACGGAACAAGAATCTCCTTCGTTGCTTCGTCATATCCCAGATCAATTTTTTTGAAATATCCGATCATATCCCCGGCCGGAATATCCGTTCCCAAAAGCTTATTGTACTTGTCCGGTTCGAACGGAATCTTTACGCCCTCACGCTTCACAGGATAAATGTCAACGGCTCCACCTACAACCTCGCCGGCGCCTAACTCTTCTACCAGCTGGCAGGCACGGTTCATCGCTTCCATGGCAAGATTTGGATCTAAGCCTTTTTCAAACTTAGCCGAAGCATCGGTACGAAGTCCGATGCGCTTTCCGGATTTCCGGATATTGGTTCCATCAAAGCATGCTGCCTCAAATAACATGGTTGTTACATGATCGGTAATCATGGAATTTTCTCCACCCATGATACCGGCAATGCCTACTGCTTTTTTTGCATCACAGATCATCAGTACATTTTCATCCAGCTGACGTTCCTGTCCGTCCAGCGTCACAAATTTTTCACCTGCAGCTGCACGGCGGACAATAATCTCTTTTCCTTCAATCGTATCCAGATCATAGGCGTGCATCGGCTGTCCGTATTCTTCCATCACATAATTCGTAATATCTACAAGATTATTGATCGGACGGATTCCATGTGCACGAAGACGTTCCTGCATCCACTTCGGAGATGGGGCAAACTTAATATTCTTTACAACTCTTGCCGTGTAACGGCTGCAAAGATCCTGATCCTTTACCGATACTTTGATGTAATCATTGACCTCTTCGTTATTTCCGGTTTCTGTTACGACAGGAGGTACAAATTCCTTATGGAACGTGGCTGCTGCCTCACGCGCAATGCCGAGTACGGAAAAACAGTCTACACGGTTGGATGTAATCTCATATTCGACAACGCTGTCATCCAGTCCTAAATAAGCAACCGCATTTTCTCCGACAGGTGCATCCTCGTCAAAGATATACAGTCCGTTCTCCGGTGCGTCCGGGAACATTTCACGGTTCGAACCGAGTTCCTCAATCGAGCACATCATGCCAGAAGACTCAACCCCGCGAAGCTTTCCTTTTTTAATTTTGATTCCACCAGGAGTTTTTGTTCCATCATGTCCTCCTGCGACACGTCCGCCATCTAAAACAACCGGAACTTTTGCCCCTTCAAATACGTTTGGTGCACCAGTCACAATCTGCAGCGTTTCGCTTCCAACGTTTACCTGGCAGATGACAAGTTTGTCGGCATCCGGGTGTTTTTCAATCTTTGTAACCTGTCCGACGACGATCTTGTCAAGATCTGCATCGAGCTGCTCATATCCCTCAACTTTTGATCCGGAAAGTGTCATGGCATCGACATACTCCTGCACGCCGCAGTCAAGTCCCGGAACTAAAGCTTTGATCCATTTTAATGATGTATTCATTCTTTTTCTCCTCCTAGAACTGTTTTAAGAAACGATCGTCATTCTCATACAGCAGACGCATATCGTCAATCTCATATTTCAACAGGGTAATACGCTCCAGACCGATACCAAATGCAAAGCCGGAATATTCTTCCGGATCAATACCGCTCATACGAAGCACTCTTGGATGTACCATTCCACAGCCAAGGATTTCGATCCATCCCTCACCTTTGCAGAAACGGCATCCTTTTCCGCCACATTTAAAACAGGAAACATCCATCTCGGCCGATGGCTCCGTAAATGGGAAATGATGCGGACGGAATTTTACTTTTGTTTCTTTTCCAAACAGCTTCTGTACAAACTGGGTCAGTGTTCCCTTTAAGTTAGAAAACGTGATTCCCTTGTCAATGACCATTCCCTCAATCTGATGGAAAGAAGGCGAATGGGTCGCATCCACTTCATCCGCACGGAACACACGTCCCGGTGCGATCATACGGATCGGAGGTTTCTTCTGCTCCATCACACGCACCTGAACCGGTGAAGTCTGTGTACGCAGCAGGATCTTATCATTGATGTAGAAGGTATCCTGCTCATCTTTTGCCGGATGGTTTGCCGGAATGTTTAATGCTTCAAAGTTGTAATAATCGTATTCCACTTCCGGTCCTTCTACAACTTCATATCCCATACC
>ENA-ORPF01001093-ORPF01001093.1-human-gut-metagenome-genome-assembly--contig:-NODE-1093-length-23652-cov-3.784422_pt1 | contig 23652 bp, 13 predicted proteins | sample MGYA00242140_ERZ509070 | MGnify/ENA primary metagenome ERZ509070 (study PRJEB26280, sample SAMEA2338713) | human gut metagenome | biome: human gut; feature: human-associated habitat; material: faeces... | reverse complement strand
AGTACCACCGTAGCAACCATACCAGCCAAGTTCAATCATTCCGAGGTTAGCATTATCCTTAGCGGCAATATTCCAAACCAAAGACTCGCCACCTGCCTTAACGCCGTAGATATATGTCGTTGCTCGACCTGCATTATTAGAAACAGCAAGGTCAACGTCGAACATTCCTTCCTTCAGATACTTAACTGTAACGTCCTTTTCCTTAGAAGTCAAAAGGTCTGTACCTGGAAGACTCCACTCGTAAGCCGTCGGGAAGCCCTTTGAGGCATCCTTGAATGTTATTGGAGTATTCAAAGGAACAACCAAACCTGCCTCTGGAGAATAATAAACGCCTTCTGGGGTTCCGATTTCTGCAGTTGGCGCAACATTTTGAACAACGACATAGCCCTTACGGGTAACTTCCGCTGTCTCAGTACCCTTTATCACCTTTAATTTAACATCATACGTTCCTGCCTTTGAATACGAAACGGCAGGATTCTGCTCCTTAGAAGTTGGCTGATCTGCACCTGGGAATTGCCATTCCCAAGCCGTCGGCTCGCCTGTTGAAAGGTCTTTGAACTGAAGTTTTTTACCAGCAGTAACTGTAACCGACTCAACACCAGTCTTAGGAACGGTCACCTTAAAGTCATCAATAAAGACATCATCGCCACCGTCAAGAACGTAACTGAACGAGAATCTGACTTTCTTGCCAACAAAATCCTTCAAATCAGCAGAATACTTATTCCACTTAACGTCATCAGAAGCAGCCTCTTGCGAAGCAAGAAAAGCGTCCCAAATTTTCACAGGAACGGCATTCGGAACATCCTCCGTTGCATAAAGAATAACATTTCCGTTGAAAATCCAAATAGGGTTAAATGCTGAATAGAACTGCACCTTACCGCCTTCTGGAACGCTTACTGCCGGAGAGGAAATAACAACGGTTTCTCCTGTACTTGCATACTTATGATACAAGGAATTTTTACTGTTCGGATTAATCGATGAAAATTCTGGAAGGTTTGGATAAGCGTTGCAACTTGCAGCGAGTTTCCATTCTGAACCAGTTGATACCTCCCACTCCTTAAAGTCTGCATCTGTATCAAAGCCATTGCCATAAACCGTTTCGTATGCCTCGCCTGCCTCAAAATTTGCCCTTAGAGGCATATTGATTGTATATGTAACAAACTGTGGTTCGCTCCAAACGTTATCACCCATAGCCTGTACGGAAAGCACGCATGAATGGTCAAGTTTCAGAGTCATCGAAGTTGACTTATTTATCTCAAACTCATTGAGGATACCCAACTCGTCGAGCGTCATTGCCTTATCGCCAATATAGTACCACAAAGCCTTTGCCCTTACGTCTGTGCATTGAATAGTCACCTCTGTAAGGTCATTATATGTACCGCCCGCCGGAGTAACTGTCAGACCGGCAAGAGGCTCTTTGGCAATAACCTTTACAGGAACGAGCAATTCTTGAGGCAAATAGACGTCATCTCCTGCATACTTTACAGAAATAACCGCTTCTCCAACGGCATAAGTGTAAATATGCCCTGTCTTGTCTGCGTACGCAACCTGCGGATTTGAACTCTTATAAGTAATCGGCTCTACATTATTTGGATTGTCAACAATGATAGAACCCTCCTCAAGCAATTCTATAGTGAACTCCTGAGCGCCATAAATCGACAAGCCCGGACTTTTGCGAATAACGTACTTTGCTTCAGCAACGGCACTCATTTCCCCTTCAACCTCGGCAACAGCATTGACTACCGTTGTCTCAGCAATCTCGAACGGAGCAGAATAAGTCTTCACTGCTGCATTGCCTTCCGTTCTCGGATTAGAACCGTCAAGGGTATATAGAATAGTTGCACCAGCATCAGCAGATAGAGTAACGCTAACAGGCTCGTCATAAGTACCTGCTGCAGGAGCAAATGCAGGAGCCTTCACAGCCGAAGCAACCTCTTCATACTCAACAACTATCTTCTTGACATAAGCGTTTTTTGCCGCTCCAGGAATAGTAAAACTCATAGCAATCTCACCCTCTTGTGCACCGTCTGCACCAGGAATGAATACATATTCCTCTGGAGTAGTCGTTGCATTTGTATAAGCAACATCAGCCGCTCCATTGCATAAATAAGCCTTGCCATTAACAGTAACACCAAACCTGGCATCACTTGCCTTTGTTCGTGCCGTAACTGCAATCTTTGTTATCTTTCCGCTAAACGCATTTGACAACAAGCCAAACTGACTGGTGAACGCTCCAGAAGAGCCTACAGACTGACCGCTACCTGCAAGATATGCCAACTTTGTACCCTTGTCAAAAGTCATTATCCACGCACGCCCGTTGAGTGTTTTTGTCATCGATGTCAATTCAGCATCATAGTTCGTGCCGAAATTATAAAAACCACCGGCATACTCCGGCTTATCAGCAGTTGCACTTTTCGGCCAATCGTAACTCCACGTTGCAGCATTCGCATTTTGCACTAAAAAAGCAAATACAGCAAACAGTGTAAAAAACTTGTAGAATTGTTTCATAGTAATATATTTATGTTATTAAAAATATACACCTAAATAGCAATAAAAACATTGCCGAAAGAAAAATAAAAATTCTCTTTTTCACAAAATAATAGTCAAAAGTAACAATTTGTTACATTTTATCCAAACATTTTAGTAAATAAATAATTATTTGTATGTATATAATTACAATCACCTTCCTATAGCACACCATTCTGTATTGAATATTCCCGCAATCATCTGCAATATCTACCCACCAAACACACGAATAACCAACTTCAATTTTCACTTTTCACACTCCGATTTTCACAATCGATATGTTTATATTAATTTTGTTGACAAAAGAAACAATATGGATAGTGAAAAGAGAGCCTTAGGGCAGGATTTTATAGAATACCAGTGGATTCCGCAACTTGTTGACGATATCAACGCTGGTGCTGTTGACTGGGGAATCCTCAACAGCGTTGACACATGGAAACCTTTTTTGGCTGACAGTTACCCAGAAATAGAATTTGAATGGCACGAATTCCGCCATGAAATGTTCCGTGTTGATGAAAATTCGGTAATCATCGCATACGTATTCCCAGAACCAGAAAAACTGCATCACGCAGCATTTGGTGCAGTTTTTGTTCGCGTAAACAAGAACGCATGCGCATACTATACCCTCGAAAAGAGCAGAGATGAGATATGGAACGTTGGCAGCATGCAAGGAGGCTCACATAAAGGCTTCGGACCGCTACCACAACCATCCATAGAATCTTTTCTGAAATGGGTCGTTGACCGCCATAACGTTATTTAGCAAAAGTATTTTATCAAAACCATAAAAAGAGGGCTCCTTTATAAGGCGCCCTCAAACCAATTTACTAACCTTTAAAATTTACTTTACTATTTCTATCGTTTTATGATTTTTCTTGTTAGAACACTACCATTACCAGCAACGGCTCTTACTATATAAATACCTTTAGACAAATTACAAATACTGACTTCATTTACTCCTATTACATTAGCAACTAAAGAGCCAGAGGTTGAAAAAATTGCAATCTGCTTGGCATCTGTACCAACTAAAGCAACTGTCTCTCCGTTATAAATTAAATCTCCGTCAGCTATACCAATCTCCTCAACGCCTGAGGGTTTTCCGCCTTCGTAGGTGTAGTAAGCAACTCCTTGACCATTAACGCATACCCAGATGTCCAGAATGCCACCAGAGTTTCTTGTTGACTGGCAGACAGATGATACTCGTTGCTGGTTTACTGCTGCTCCGAGACCTTTTTCAGGATAGAAGAAATTGCTCTTTTCCGCTGATTCAATACCGTTTGTAACGTCAACCAAAACGAATCCGCCATTAGATGTTCCACTCAAATATGTTGTTGCCGCAACGTATTTGCGTTTTCCAAAGTTGAATATCTTCATAGCAGTACCAAATTGAACACCGTTCAATGCAGAAACGTTCATCGATTTCTGAGCAATACCTGACGCGTTAAACATTGTTGGAACTGCGTCTTTCGCTGCCAACCAGAATGAACCGTCACTGTTTGCAACAACCTCGCAGGCACCGCGACCATTACCGCCTGCAAAAGCAGAGCCGTTAGCATTTTTAAGCATAATTGTTTGCGGTGTTGAACTTACACTGCCGTTAGTGATTGTGTAGTACATTACTCTATCGGTATTATCATTATTTATCCAGAATCTGCCGTTTTGCAGGTTGCCACTTGCTGAAAGAGTTGCTCCGCATTCAACGCCACCGTGGGTTGCATCACTTACAACAGCAACCGGTTTAGAAGTATCACTGTCCCAGCGGTAGATAGTTAAAGCATGGTTTGTTGCAGAAAGACTTGATGCAAACAACTTACCGTCGAATGAAATTATGCTTGAAATTTTCAATAAAGAACTTGCAAGACCATCCATATTTAAGTCGCCCTTGTATGCACCTGTATAGGCATCAATGATTTTTACAACCGGAGTACCCCATGGCTTTCCGTGAAGAACATATAGTTTTCCGTTTTGGAAAGCAATGCTTCTAACAGGAGGGTCTGTAAGGCTCATCCAAGACGGAACTGAAGTATTTCCAGAATAGTTCCATACTTCGGTCATTTTTGTAACATTGTCGTCAAGTTCCATCTTCGGTGTTGCAGAACCTGTAATGCTTACGCTGACAGGTTCTGCACCAGCAGAAGTAGCCGTTAGAGTTGCGTAGTGCGTGCCTGCTTGCTTCGGATAATATTTGATAGTTACGCTTGCTGACGAATTCTTCGAAATTGCGTTTGTCGACAATTCGAAATAATTTGCATCAGAGCCAGAGAGTTCCAATCGTATGTCACTTGACAAGTTCGCCCCAGAAATCGTTACATTAGAAGTTGCACTTGACCAAATTTCACTAGAAAGGGAAACGCTTGAAGTAGAAGCCTTAATCTCTGGACCAGCAGGCTTTATCGGTTGCGGATTGTAAGATGGCACAGAACCGAACTTATAATATGCCATACCCTGGGAAGTTGAGCATACCCACGCTTCAACATAAGAACTTCCGTCGGTAGTTACCATGCAGTCGCCCGTACAGTTGGTATTTCTTGTAGAGCCGAGTCCGCTTTTTGGATATTCACCAGCATTAGTAATATTTGAATAGTTGCTCGAATTATCAATTGTAAGGCGCATTCTTCCGTTTTTATATGTAGAAGAAGCATCACCGGCAACGCGGTCAGAGAAAACAAGGTTAAGTGCATATTTGATGCCTTTCCAGTAGAATTCGTGATGCGATGCTCCCCATGTTTCGCCGATATTTATTGAATACGATTTCTTTGCTACTCCGTTGCTGTTAGTAAGCCATGTTGGGTGGCAGTCTTTGCCGTCAATCCACCAGCCGTTTGCTTGTGAGTATGCACGAGTTGTCGCACTTGTTGACAGTCTTGTATATCCGTCAGTAGTTGCGTTAAAACTTTTTGTAATCCATGTTCCGCTACTGTTGCGGTGAAATTCTATTATTTTAGTTTGTGAGCCATTGTCATTAGCGAATGTCACACAAAGATTAGACCATGAGCCAGATAATTCCATACAGTCTCCAAGTCGTGTTGCTCCCTGATAATCTGTTGTTTGGAACAGAATATATGGAGAGCCGTTATCCTTGTCCCAAGCGTAAAGCGTTAATTTGTGGCCGTTAGCCGCCGTAGCGAGGTTGCAGGCAACAATATGTCCGTCAATAGTCTTAACGTCACAGAAAGTAAGCGTTCCGCCACCAACTCCACTTTTATTAAGGTTGCCGAGGTCTGCGCCTGTCTGAGCATTGATAACCTTAATTTCCGAATGGTCATAAACACAATATAGTTTTCCGTTCATATAAGAGAAGTTACGCACTTTTGTTGCATCCCATCCGAAGCGGTTTTGATTTCCTTTGGCCTGGCTTGCCTCCCAACCTTCTGATAAAGACAGTGGCGGCACTTTTATTGTACCTGTTAGATTGATGGTTGCGCTGTAAGAGCCACTTTGCACTTTTACATAACCAGAATAGTTACCTGGCGATTTTGATGTGTTTAGAGAAATCTTCAATGTGCCGCCAGTGCGATTGTTCCAGTTAATCTTTGTAACTTCAAAAGTTGAAGTGCTTGAGTTAACGTTTATGTCGCTTGATAGACCAGTTGCACTTATATGGATATTTACAGATGGTTTATCCCATCCTTGAGTACCCGTTAGAGAAGCACTTGTCTTGTCTGCCTTCAACGATACTGGCAACGTGTAATTCATCATATCCTTATATATACTAAGGATTTTTGTTCCGTAATCTTTTGCCACCGCCCATTTTCCGCCGAGTGATTCCCAAGTAGGAGCGCAACCTCTGGTAACATATTTAAAACGAGGATCCACGAGCACTTCGCCTGCCGGCAGTGCTTTCGTAGTTGCATAAGCGTAAAGGTGCTGAATTTGAGCTGTAACGCCCTCCTTAACTGTGCTAAATATGCACCCGGGCTTTCCAAATTCTGTCACGCCAAGCCCGCAATAGTTGTGATGTTCCGGTCGCACTGCCGTTCCGCCTGTATATTTGAACCACCCTGTTTCAACGCATGACTGGCACAAAGCGATATCGCCGCGCATACCGTATTTCTTGGCTACATTATAAAAGTTCTCTGCTATCTCCCGCGGAAAACTGCTATTTACAGACTTTACAAAATAGTACATTCTATCAACATCGGCTTGCATTGTACCCATAATGTTTGTGGCTGTTGATATACTAAAACTGACAATACTTAATACTATTAGAAATAAAGTTTTTTTCATTGCATGGTTAAATGTTAGGTTAAAAATTCGCAGTAAAATTGTTGAAAAAATACTAACGACGCAAAAAATATATTACAATTATTGTTAAATATGTTATCAAACATAATGCCAATTTTTCAAAATCACCTGAATTGTTTGAGGTTGCATGAATAACACCTTAAAAATAAATTAAATAATACTTGACAATAGTTAAATTATGTATATTTAAACCTATTCTGCCCACAAATTAAACTACATTTGCAAAAACAATACTATCAAAAACTTTTACACCTTATTACAACCCTAACATGTCTAAAAAAATCTTATTAATCTTATTATTTGTCTTTGCCACAATAATAAGTAATGCCAACAACTTTATTAAACGGGAAGTACGCTCTGTGTGGCTAACTACTGTATGGGCTCTTGACTGGCCTTCCCAACAAGGAACTTCAGCAACTGTTAGAGCAAGCCAGCAAGCCGAGATGATTAAGTATCTCGACCAATTGCAGGCAGACAACTTCAATGCCGTCTATTTTCAAGTGCGTTCAATGTGCGATGCTTTCTACAAGTCGTCATACGAGCCATGGTCAAGTTACCTGACTGGTAGCCGCGGAGCAAATCCTGGTTGGGATCCTTTAACTTTCGTCGTTGAAGAATGCCATAAACGTGGTATGGAATGCCACGCATGGGTAAACCCTTATCGTTTTTCTACCGGCGCTAACTGGACAACCGGACAAGACAATGAATTGAAAAAATCCGGTTGGCTCCTTACCCATGAATCAACTACCATCCTCAACCCGGGCATTCCCGAAGCAAAGGAAAGAATTGTTAACGTTTGCCGCGAAATCATTAGCAACTATGACGTTGACGGTATCATTTTTGACGATTATTTCTACCCTAACGGCATTCCGAGCAACAAAAATGCAGGAGACTACAACCTATGGAAAAATTCAGGTTCTTCACTTAGCATCGGCGACTGGCGTCGTGCAAACGTAAACCAGATGGTCGCTGATGTTTACAACATGATACAGTCTGTTAAGCCGTGGGCTAAATTTGGAATCTCTCCAGCAGGTGTTGCTTGTACTGATAGTAATGTTGCTGCAGGTCACGGTGTCACTCCCTGCCCTGCTCCTGCAGGAGACTGGCAATACAACGGAATATTCTCAGACCCGGTTGCCTGGTTGAAAGCAGGGACTATCGACTATATTTCTCCGCAAATATATTGGACAACATATCACGAAACTGCCCCGTTCGGACCTCTTACCAAATGGTGGTCTGAAGTCGCTAACCAGTTTGGCAGGCACCATTATGCAAGTCATTCTATTTCATTTCTTGCAGCGAATAACACTGAGACAAACTGGAAGGAAGTAGCAAAACAAGTACAGTTGTCACGTGACTATACTAAAAATGCCGCTCCCGGCTGCGTTTTCTACTCACAAAAATATATAAGCGGACGCTCTGTCAAAGGTCTGGGAGAATACCTCCTTGCAAACAAATTCCAGACAAAGTGCCTAACTCCGGCTATTGACTGGAAGCCTGCCGCCGAGCATGGCAAGATACAGAATTATGCAAAATCAGGTACCAAAATGACTTGGGACGCAATAAATAACGTAAGATATTCAGTCTATGCGATTCCAACAAGCGTTTCAAAGGCAAATGCACAGAGTAATTCTTCTTCAGGTATAAAATCAGACTATTTGCTTGGCGTTACTTACACAAACAGCTACACCTTACCGTCTAATAAGGCAACTGGCTATTACTACGCAATTTGCGTCCTCGACAGATACGGTAACGAATATGCTCCAAGATACAGCGACGAGAACTCAAAACCTTCAGAAAAAGTATCTCTCATTTCTCCTGTTGGCGGTTCAGTGGTAAAATCCCCGGCAACGTTCAAATGGTCTTCTGCTTCAAGTGCCACATATACACTGCAAATAAGCAAAAGAAGCGACATGAGCACCGTTGACATTGAACTCGAAAATCTAACCACAAATTCAAAAAGTGTTGACCTTTCTCAATTTGGCGAAAGTGCTACAATCTACTGGAGAATCATCTGCACTCAAACAGGAAAAGAGCCAACTCCTTCTGACATTACAACGATAAAGACCGCTGAATACGAGCCTATCAGCGGCCTGACCCTAACGGCTCCCGCTAATGGGAATATGGTTAGCGACATAGCAACAATTACCTTCAAATGGACTGCAATTAGCGGTGCTTCATACAAGGTTGAATTTGCTACCGACAATACTTTCCGCCAACCTGTTCTAAGCAAAACAACAACAAGAAACTCTATTGTTGTCAACATGTCTGAATTTGACTATAACGAAACATATTACTGGAGAGTAACTGCAACAAAGTCAGGATACAAGGAAACAACAACTTCCACATGGAGTTTCCAGACGCCAAAAAGGACTCCTGCTCCCAAGACCTCGCTAATATCTCCTAAAAACGGAGCAACACTTGCTGGTGCTTTCGAATTTGTTTTCAAGGACGTTGTGGCTGACAACTACACTCTTGAAGTCGCTAATTCAAAGACATTCGACTCTATTATTCTTACCCAATCTACAGGATGGAAAAAAGAAAATGGCCTTATTAAATTCTCTATGGCAGAATCCGATTTAGCAAGAGGCTCTTACTATTGGAGAATAGTAACAAGCAAAAAAAGCTGCATAGATACAGAATCTGACTCATGGCAATTCAATATGGACGTTGCTGGAGGCGAAGACGGATATACCATACAAAAAGACATGGCAGAATATCCTTCCTATGACAAATTTGAACTTAAAAACCTTTGGTTCCGCTCTGTTAATACTGGATTTAATAACCTCCCGGCAAATACAGACTGGAATTTCAACCGCAGTTTCTGCGTTATCGACAACATTATCTACATCTCTGGACGCATTGCAAACGAAACTGAAACAGAATGCTATATTAGCAGATACAATGCCAAGACGGGTGAATTTATCAGCAACCTTACATTGCCTTCTAACGTCCAGGTCAAGTACCTTCCTTGCAACGACGTAATGAAGGATAATGCAGGGAACCTACTTGTTTCAAACATTTCTTTAAACATTGCTTCAAACCCTCTTATTATCCATAAAATCGACAAGTTTACAGGCGAAGCGGTACAAGTTGCATCTTGTTCTGATAATGCTGGGGGACGTGTGGACCACTGCGCTGTTTACGGTGACGTCAATTCTGGAAACTTCTATGTGTTTGCCGGACTTTCTAAATCAAGATACGTTATCCGCTGGACATTTGAAAATGGCACTTGCACAAATGTTGCATCTTCCTACCTTGCGAAACTGCAACCATCGGGTTCTGACTTAGGAATCTCTGTCAGGGTATTCCCTAAAAGCGAAGATTTGGTTTATGTAAACTCTTCACTCTGCAACCCAACACTTTACCGATTTAGCACAGGCGAGGTCATTGGTCCTTTCGATAAGAACAAATCTTTGGCTCCTTTGGCAGAATATGCTAACGGTTGCACATTCTTCAATTATGGGAACAAAGAATACTTCGTTTACCCGAACAATCCTGTATGGATGGATGAGTCTGACGGTAATTATTACGGTGGACCATACGACTTTGCTATTACAGAAGCTGGCTCAAAACAGAATTATTCAACATTGAAAAATCTATGGACTGTTCCTGAAAACGGATTAGGGAACGAATACAGTTTCTATGGCGACGCACTTGCCGACTATGAGAAGCACACTAATTCCATAGGTGAAATAGATGCTGTTAACATCTATTTCTATGTGCCTTCTAACGGACTTGCCGCATACCGCATGCACTCAACTATCCCAAGTGGTATTACCGAAGCCCTCTCTGAAAAATTTGACGTTAAGTTTGCAAACGGAAATATAATTATGAGCATGTCGGGGAATGTTGAAGTATATAATATCTCTGGTACTCTCATTGCTTCGGCTGAAGAAGTTGAAAAACTTTCGCTTGTTTCCCTTAACAAAGGCGTTTACCTAGTTCGCTGCCATGCAGGAAAGAACATAAGAACTCTAAAGATAATAAAATAACAAATAGTTTTTCATATATTGAGAGGGGTCGTGTCAATTTTTTGATGCGACCCCTCTTGGATGATAATGATATTCTATAATAACAATTAAAAAGGCTCACGGCAGGTTACTAATAGAGTAATATCCCTTCTATTTTCTCAAAAGATTATTTCTAATAATCGGTGTTTTGTCATTGTAGTTTTAGTATTTATGGTTAATTTTACACTTCAATTAAAAAATCCACTGATTGATGGGAATTTTCGAATATGAATTTTTCAGGAACGCACTTATAGGATTATCTTTTGTAAGCGTACTTTCTGCAATTATAGGCACATACGTCATTGTACGACGATTAATGTTTGTCACTGGTGGCATTACCCACTCATGCTTTGGCGGCTTGGGCTTCGGCTACTATCTTGGCTTTAACCCTCTAATAATGGCTGGCATTTTTGCTGTTGCATCTGCATTAGGAATTGAATGGCTTTCTACAAAACAAAAAGTTCGTGAAGACTCGGCTATTTCCGTTATATGGTCTTTTGGAATGGCTTTAGGCGTTTTATTCATTTTTATGACTCCTGGATACGTTCCTGAACTCAACTCATTCCTTTTCGGGAACCTGCTGACAATTTCACATGGAGAACTGACTGTCTTCGGCTCTTTCCTAGCAATAATACTTCTGGTTTTCGGCTTAGGCTTCAGACTGATAACAGCGTGCGCTTTTGATGCCGACTATGCCAAGACTATAGGATTGCCTGTTAGAGCAGTAAATACTGTTATGCTTGTTCTTGTCTCAATTGCAGTCGTTCTCACACTGAAACTTATTGGAATTATGCTACTTATGTCGCTCTTTGCAATTCCGCAAATGATTGCGGAAGTATTTACAAAAAGATTGCAACCAATGATTATGATTGCATCGGCAACAAGCCTTGCTTGCTCAATTGCTGGTCTCTTTATTTCTTATTTTTGTGAAGTCCCTGCTTCGGCTACAATAGTTATAACTCTCGTGATAACATACGCAACAGCAAGGGCTATAAAGAAATTAAGCAATATGCAATAAATTGCCTCTTAAACCGTTATAACAAAGATGAACAGCCGTTTAATATATATTTCTCTCATCGCGATATTCTCACTGCTTACTTCCTGCAGCACTAAAAAGAATACCGCGACATCCCGATTCTATCAAGCCTTTACAACTCGTTATAATGTATATTTCAATGGGGAACAGCATTATCTGGAACAAATAAAAAAAATGGAAGAGGAATATGATGATGACTATTCTGGCATAATATATATTCACCCGGCTGAAGCATACGCTGATCCTAAATCCCCTCAACCGTCTTCTGACTTTAACAGAACTATTGAGAAGATGCAAAAGGCTATCGCTCTCCACTCTATACAAAAGCGCCCCAAGAAGAACCGTAGCAAGATGCGTGACCCTAAATACCGCGAATACCTAAAACGCGGAGAGTATAACCCCTTTCTGCACAATGCGTGGAGACTGATGGGAGAGGCTCAGTACTTGAAAGGCGATTACCTTGCTGCAGCCGCTACTTTCAGATATATCGAAAAGTACTTCAAATGGTTGCCGGAACTCGTTACAGAGGCTAAAATATGGCAATTACGCTGCTATTCGGCTCTCGAATGGACTAACGAGTCGGAAAACGTTGTTAGTAGAATCAAGGATAAGGAATTGACAAACAAGCGATTGCGTAAACTTTACAATACTGCATTCGCAAATTATCTCATCAAGACAAAGAAATTCAAAGAAGCCGCCCCATATATGGCAAAAGCAGTTAAAGAAACTGGTGGAGTTCAAAAAAACAGGATGAAATTCCTTCTGGGGCAGATTTATGAAACAAATGGCGACAAGGCTCTGGCTTACAAGATGTTTAAAGACGTTGCAGGCGCTTCCAATGTTAAGTACCGCACCCAATTTAACGCCCGCATAAAGCAGAGCGAGGTTTTTCAAGGCTCAAACGTTGAGTCGGAAGTAAAATCATTGCTCCGAATGGCAAGGCAGGATAGAAACAAGGAATACCTTGACCAACTATATTACGCCGTCGGCAATCTGTACCTGTCGCGTGCTGATACCGTTAACGCAATCAAGAACTATGTGCTTGCAAATGAAAAAAGTACGAGAAACGGCATCGACAAGGCAATTAACCAACTAACTTTGGGAGGACTTTATTTCGACCTGTTTAAGTACGATAAGGCGCAGCCGTGCTATGCGGAGGCTATTCCTCAACTACCTCTTGACTATCCTAATTACGAGGTGCTGAAAAAGAGATCTGACGTTCTTGACGAACTTGCCGTTTACGCGCAAAACGTTCATTTGCAGGACTCTTTGTTGACTCTTGCTGCAATGTCGCAACCGGAGCAGATTAAAGTTATTGAGAAGATTATAGAGGAATTGAAAGAGAAAGAGAAGAAACAGGCTGAAGAGGCTGCTAAGCAGGAATATATGGCTAATGCAGCCGCTAATGCAAATACTCTTCAAGGCAATACTCAAAACTTTACTCTAAATACAGACAAATCCTGGTACTTCTACAACACAACCACAAAAAACGCTGGTAAAACGCAATTCCAGAAAATGTGGGGTAGCCGTAAGTTGGAGGACAACTGGAGGCGTATAAACAAGTCAACTATCGACACTTCGGAATTTTCTGAATATAACTACGATGAAGAGGAGGAGGGCAAGGAAATAGTTGACTCTCTCGGAAATCCGCTTTCTGAAGAGCAGATTGCAGAAAAGAAAAAGCAGGAGGAGGCTATTGCCCGCTCTGAAGACCCACATTTCCCAGATTTCTATCTAAAGCAGATTCCTAAAACAGACGAAGAAAAACAGAATGCTCACAATATCATTCAGGAGGGTCTGTTCAATATGGCTATTATCTTGAAAGATAAGTTGGAGGACGTGCACGCCTCTGAAGTGGCATTTACCGAACTGGAAACAAAATACCCAGACAATATTTACCGTCTTGACTGCTACTATAACCAGTATCTGATGTTTACACGCTACGGAATGACCGATAAGGCGGAAATATTCCGGCAAAAAATACTTGGTGAATTTAACGATACAAAGTACGGCTTGGCTCTTGCTGACCCTAACTATATTGAAAATATGAGAAATATGGAGAAGGAGCAGGAAAAACTTTACGAAAAAACATACGAAGACTATCTGAACAACCGCAATTCAGCCGTTCATGACAGTTACAACGATATGATGAAGCGATTCCCGCTGTCAAAGATTATGCCGAAGTTCATGTTCCTTCACGCAATGTCGTATGTGCCGGAAAATAACTTCGCTGCATTCTCGGAAACTCTAAAGGAGATGCTCATCAGATACCCGGAAACGGATATGACGAACCTTGCAACGGAAATTCTTAAAGGCATTGCCAAGGGTCGCCAACTGCATAGCGGGGCTTCTAACATCAGAGGTATGATTTGGTCTATAAAACTGACTAACGACACAGCAAAGGCAGATGCTGCAGGCGGGCAGGTAACGCCTTTCGACAGCATTCAGACGGGTGAGCATTTCTGCCTGTTGACCTTCTCTACCGATAGCGTTTCAACAAACAGACTGCTATTCAACGTTGCACGACACAACTTTACCGAGTATTCTGTTCGCGACTTCGACATTGAAAGAATGGCATTTGACAAATTGGGTATCATTATAATCAAGGGATTCACAAGTATGGGCGACGTTCAGCAATATTGCAACGCTCTCCGAAAAGACCATAACGTTGGCTTAAACAAGAGCATAACACCGATTTTCATCAGTAAGAAGAACTTCGAAATACTTATCAACGAGGGACGCTCCTTCGATGAGTACTTCCAATTCCTCGAAGGAAAAGCCGATAACGCCGTTGAGCAGCAAATAGAGGAAGCCGAAGAAGAATTGGAATAAAATGGACGCAAACATTTGCTATTCCGACAAATAATGATAAATTTGCAAATATTGTTGGATTAGCAAATTTAAATAAACCGTTATGCAATATTGGATTATACAAAATGGAGAAAGTAAAGGCCCCTTTACCTTGGAAGAACTGAAAGCACAGGGCATTACAGAAAACACAAAGATTTGGTGCAAGGACTTCACAGAATGGACTTACGCCAAAGATACCAATATTGCGTCTGAACTATTCAAGCCGACGGAAGAACCAGTTACAGAAAAGCCTGCCCCAGTAGCCGAACCAGTGCAGCCGGAAGTAACGGAAGAAGCCACAGAGGAAACATCCGACATGGAGCCACCTGTATTCGAAGGCACAACGCCGCCAGAATTTACAGGCGTTACCCCTCCTCCATTCGGAATTGAAGACGCATACCGCAACGGTTATAACCAAGGCTATTACGACGGAGTACAGGCAGAAAAAGGCGAAGACAGAACCAAATGCCCGCCAACAAACCTCGTTTGGGCTATTCTGACAACAATACTATGCTGCCTGCCGCTAAGCATCGTGGCAATCATCTATGCAAGCAAAGTGCAGACGCACTTCGCCAACGGCGATTACGACGCAGCAAAGCGCGCCAGCGACCGCGCAGCATACTGGTCACTAGCCTCTGCAATAACGTATATGGTAACATACCCAATCGTATTAGCCCTCACCATGACGCTATAAAAGCAACAAAATATTTATTTACAGCAAATTACACATACGCTACCGTAGGAACACTCTGCAAAGTGTCCGCAATCGTGCCGTAATCACCCAAAACCCGCACCATCAAATTCCACCTCCACCTATGTGGAATATTTCTCTTAACATAATAATGTGCTTTTAAGCATATTGTTAGACAGTTGACATTAAATAATAATTACTAACTTTGCCAAACACAATAACCTTTCGCATTGGTGATAAGTATAATAGGGATAAATAAAAGAAGATCAGATTATTACTATGGCAACAAAGATAAAACTTTCAACAATAACGCAAGTTGATTTACGCGACTGCTGGCAAAGCGAGTCGGGAGACTTTACTCCATGGCTTGCCAAAGAAGAAAATATGAAACTTCTTGCCGAAGCACTCAACATCGATGAACTCGAAGTTATAGCCCAGGAGGAGTATGTTGGACCATACCGAGCCGACATTCTTTGCAAGGAGCAAAGTACTGACAAGTATGTTCTTATTGAGAATCAACTTGAAAAAACCGACCACACTCATCTCGGTCAGGTAATGACTTATGCTGCTGGACTTGATGCAGTTACCATAATTTGGATTGCTGAGCGATTTACTGAAGAACACCGTGCAGCAATAGACTGGCTTAACAGTATCACTAACAAAGAGTTTAATTTCTTTGGCATTGAAATAAAACTTATCAAGATTGGAGAAAGTCCTGCAGCACCTGTTTTCAGCGTCATTGCGAAACCTAACGACTGGTCGAAATCCGCACGCTCCGTAAGTTCGCAAAAGTCAATGGATAACAAGACTGATGCTGAAAAATTCCGTTACGAATTTTGGTTGGCCTTCAATGAGTATATGAATGACAACCCGTCAAAATTATTCCGACCGCAAGGTGCTTCAGACAATCACTGGATGAATATTGCAGTCGGTACTTCCAAGGCTACAATCTGTCTGTTGCTCAATCAGCGTGACAATATTCTCACTGTACAACTTTATCTCAATGATGATAAAGACAAAAAGAAGTTTGACACTCTATATACAATCAAGAATCAAGCAGAGGAGGCTATCGGTTCTCCTCTTGAATGGCGCAGGCTTGACGGCAAAAAATCATCAACTATCGACTTGTATAAGCACTGCGAAGTTACTGATAAGTCAAACCAGAATGAAATGTTTGCTTGGTTTAGAGAATACACAGAAAAATTCGTATCATTCTTCAAACCAATTCTTAGAAAACTATAAATAATAAGCAACCACAAGGTTAAGTCCGTACCGGCGCTGCTACTGGCTCTCGCAAATGAGTCTGTTGTCAAGAATGAATTGTGGTCAAAGGCGGAATTCTGGCTTGGGCGGAGGTGCTGCCTTTCCAATAAAAAATGCTGTATCGGTTTGATACAGCATTTTTTGCGGAGGGAGGGGGATTCGAACCCCCGAAACGCTTTTGACGTTTACACGCTTTCCAGGCGTGCCTCTTCAACCACTCGAGCATCACTCCTTTGGCTAAAATTACACGTGCAAAGGTAACAATTTTTCCGATATTCGAAAAATCATTACCCTAATTTCTGCCAAATTATTTGGTTACTTTTTTCTTGTGTATTCTTGGGAAAAGCCTACGTAACCTTACCAACTGTGCGGCAACAGAGCCTCCTGCTACTACAATCGATACGGCAACTACTATCAGTACCAAACCGCAAACATCGCGGAATGTCAGCACCTCGCCAAACACAGTTACGCCAAAGACTACCGCCGTCAACGGCTCTAAAGCTCCAAGAATGGCTGTTGGGGTTGACCCGATGTATTGAATAGACTTTGTTGTGCAAAGAAACGATATAACTGTTGGTAGCACTGCAAGGGCAAGCACATTGCCCCACATATACCATTTTGTTGGGAGCGAAATGTCGCCAAGGTAAATAAGTCTTGCCGCAAAGATTATAATACCGAAACTCAACACATAAAAGATAGTTTTAATTGTTGGAACATCTTTCAATACAGACTGGTTTACGCCCACCATATAAAGAGAATACGACAGTGCTGAAGCCATGACAAATACAACGCCGATAACGCTAAGCGTTGCACCCGGTTTGCCATTATACAGCAACCCAATTCCAGCAATCGCCATTGCTATGCATATCAGAGTAAGGGCTGACAGCCTCTCCTTGAAGAACAGGAACATGATAACAACTACCATCACAGGGTAAACAAAAAGTATTGTTGAGGCAATCCCTGCATCCATATAGGTATAACTCAAAAACAGGAACAGCGACGAGAAAGCCATCAGAATCCCCATCGTTACTAACGGCAGCACCTCCTTACGCTTTACCTTGAAATCCCGTCCTCGCAATTTTATCATTGCACCCATAATAGGAATTGCGAACAAGTATCTGAAAAATAGCACTGAATCGGTATCCATACCGTCAGAATACAGCGGCAACGCGAAAAGCGGATTTAAACCGTACGTTGCTGCCGCAATAGACCCTAAAATATAGCCTTTGATTTTTGCTTGCATATACCTTGAAAATTTTTGAAAAATTCTCGGCAAAAGTACATAAAAAAAGCCGTTTACCAATCAAAAAGACAACAAAAGGCAATAACGTTTTTCCAAATATAGTAAATTATGTATTTTTTTTGTAATTTCGCAAATGAATAACAGAAATTTAATAAAATAAGTAAATATATGGTAGAAAAAAAGCAAGAGGGCGTTAATTTGCCGGATAATGCTTTCCGCGAGTTGAAGGACGGAGAACAATACGTTCCAGTCATGAAACCGGGAGAGGAGTATGCGGAAGTAACCCCTTATTCTGTGACTATTGGTCTGTTGATGGCTGTTATCTTCAGTGCGGCGACGGCTTATTTGGGTCTAAAAGTAGGACAGGTCTTTGAAGCGGCAATTCCTATTGCCATCATCGCTGTTGGTCTGTCAGGAATGTTGAAGAAAAAGAACGCATTGGGACAGAATGTTATCATTCAGTCTATCGGTGCTTCTTCTGGTATTGTTGTTGCCGGTGCTATCTTTACTCTACCGGCTCTTTACGTCTTACAAGAAACTTACGGTTCTGAAATCACTGTTTCATTCCTTGAGATTTTCCTTAGTTCATTGTTAGGCGGTGTTTTGGGAATATTGTTCTTCATCCCTTTCCGCAAGTATTTCTGTGCAGACATGCACGGAAAGTTCCCTTTCCCAGAAGCAACTGCAACAACTCAGGTGCTTATCTCAGGTGAAAAGGCTGGCAATCAGGCTAAACCGTTGATTGTTGCTGGTTTGGTCGGTGGTATTTACGACTTCCTTCTTTCTACTTTCGGCTGGTGGAGCGAAGTGCTTACTACTAAGGCTACTGCTATTGGTGCAAGCATCGCTGAGCACACTAAGATGGTTTTTAAAATCAACACAGGTGCAGCCGTTCTCGGTTTGGGTTACATCGTTGGTTTGAAGTATAGTTTCATCATCTTTGCAGGTAGTGCATTCGTTTGGTACGTTATCATTCCGTTGCTTGGTTCAGTTGTACCTACTGCAGCAAGCCCGGAGGAACTGTTTACTGAGCAAGCAAGATATATTGGTATCGGTGGTATTGCAATGTCAGGTATCATTGGCATTATCAAATCTTGGGGCATTATCCGCGGTGCAGTTGGTCTTGCAGGTAAAGAAATCCGCAACAAGGGTGGCGAAGTGAAGAAAGTTGCAAGAACTCAAAAAGATATTTCAATGAAAGTGCTTACTTTCTCATTGATTGCTGCTTTGGTTCTTACTTTTGTATTCTTCTACTTTGGAGTTATCAACAACTTGTTCCAAACAGTTGTTGCATTCCTTGTAGTAACAGTTATTGCATTCTTGTTTACAACCGTTGCCGCTAATGCGATTGCCATTGTAGGTTCAAACCCTGTTTCTGGTATGACATTGATGACACTTATCATTGCTTCTGCAATCTTTGTTGCAATCGGTTTGAAAGGTGCTTCTGGCATCGTTGCTTCAATGGTTATCGGTGGCGTTGTTTGTACAGCCCTTTCAATGGCTGGCGGTATGGTAACGGATATGAAAGTCGGTTACTGGTTAGGAAGCACACCTAAAAAGCAACAAACTTGGAAATTGGTCGGAACATTGGTTTCTGCAGCAACAGCAGGCGGTGTCATCCTTATCCTTGCTAAGGTTTACGGCTTTAGCGGAAGCAATGCTCTTGCAGCACCTCAAGCACACGCTATGGCAGCCGTTATCGAACCTCTAATGATGGGCGGTGATACTCCTTGGATGCTTTACGGCGTTGGCGCTATCCTTGCAGTTCTTCTTAACTGGCTTGGCGTTCCTGCCCTTGCATTCTCTCTTGGTATGTTCATTCCTTTGGAATTGAATGCTCCGTTGCTTGTCGGCGGTCTTGTAAGTTGGTTTGTCAGCACTCGTTCTAAAGATGAAGAAGTTAATAATGCAAGAAAGGAAAGAGGAACACTCCTCGCTTCAGGCTTCATTGCTGGTGGTGCATTAATGGGCGTTGTGAGTGCAGGCATGCGCTTTGCTGGCTTTGAATACTCTCACAGCCTTTCTGGAGCAACAATGCAAATAGGTGGCATCGTTGTTTACTTGCTGCTTATCGGTTACCTTGTTTGTGACTGCTTGCGTGCTAAGAAAAACTAAATTTTTTTTCATAATTTTTGGGGGTTGTGTCAAAATATTCATTTTGAAGCAACCCCTTTTATTTGCGCCAGTATAGATTGAATCTTAATTCTGGCACTAAGACTTAAATATATTGATTATGGACCAACAAAATAGTCTGTTTACTCTTGCCAACGGATTGAGGGTTGCGTACCTCAGAAAGCCCGGCAACGTTGCCTATTGCGGACTTGCCATCAATGCAGGAAGCCGTGATGACGGTAATCTTTTCGGACTTGCCCACTTTGTTGAGCATACTATTTTCAAGGGAACGAAAAAGCGCAAGGCTTGGCATATTCTCAACAGAATGGAGAGGATTGGCGGCGAACTGAATGCCTATACAACCAAGGAAGAAACCCTTATCTATTCTGTTTTTCCATCGGGAAATATGACAAGGGCTGTGGAACTTATTTCCGACCTTGTGTGCGGCTCTATTTTTCCTGAAAAGGAATTGGAAAAGGAAAAGGACGTTGTTGTAGAAGAAATACAGTCTTACCGCGACACCCCTTCAGAAGCAATTTTTGATGATTTTGAGGACCTTATTTTTGCGGGATCTCCGCTTGGCCACAATATTCTCGGTGATGAGTCAACTCTTGAAAGCATCACGTCGCAACATTGTATGGACTATATCAAGAATCTTTACGTTCCTGACAATATGGTGCTTTTCGCTGTTGACAGCATCCCCGCCGAAAAGTTTCAAAAACTTGCAGAGCTGCATTTCAGCCACATGAATCATTCGCTTACCCGCCCAGCGCGAAAGCAAATCGTACCAGTAGAAAGATTCAATACGGTAAGGGATTTCGAGACGCATCAAAGCCACACAATTATAGGCACGCAAACTTTCGGAATGCATGATGCAGACAAGTACTCACTCCTATTGCTTAACAATATTCTCGGAGGACCTGGAATGAACTCTACTCTAAATATTTCAATCCGAGAAAAAAGAGGCTACGCCTATACTGTTGAGTCTTCCGTTACTCTACTACCCGATTGTGGACTATTTACCATTTACTTTGGCAGCGATGAGCGTCATGCCGCCAAGTGCATCAAACTGGCGGAGCAGGAACTGATTGGCATTGCCGAGCACGGATTGTCGCAAAACGCCCTCAGTGCAGCCAAAAAGCAATATACGGGTCAACTAATCGTTAGCAGCGAGAATCCGGAAAGCAAGGCTCTTTCGCTCGGAAAGGAAATTCTTTATTATAACAAGATTCTAACTATAGAAGAAATCGTCAAGCAGATAAATGCCGTTACAAATGAAGACATTCGCAGAATGGGGCAAATGCTTTACAAGGGTCGCTCTATTTTAACATTCAAATGATATGATATTCAGAAAAGCAAGGCACGAGGAATTACAGGAATTAATGAAAATCTACAATCGTGCTGTCAGTTATATGAAAGAAACGGGTAATCCAAACCAATGGAATGACGGTTATCCTGGTGAAGCACAAATCATCAGCGATATAGATAACGGTTATTGCCATGTTGCCCTTGAAGATGGTAATATAGAAGCCGTTTTCGCTCTTATTCCAGGCGATGACCCGACTTATGCAGTTATAGAAGGGCAGTGGCTTAACGAAGAGCCGTATGCCGTTGTGCACCGTTTGGCGGCAACTGGCAGGATTCGCGGAATTGGTGAAAAATGCCTTTCATGGAGTCTTGAGAAATATCCTAATTTAAGGGTTGACACCCACGCCGACAATAAGATTATGCAGACAATAATCAGACGGCTCGGTTTTTCTGAATGCGGTATAATCTATACCCGCAACGGTTCGCCGAGAATAGCATATCAGATAAATAAAGAAGGTGGAAATAAATAATTTTCCACCTTCTTTATTTATTATTCTTCGATAATCTCTTTGCCAAATGGAGCAAACGCAAGTCCAGCAAGTTTGAAATGCTGCTTACCAAAAGGTATGCCAATAATAGTAATGAAGAAAATCAAGCCAAAGAATACGTGGCTTAGGAAAATTGGAAATCCACCAACAAAAATCCATATAACACTCATCAAGGTATTCAGGCAACCAGCGCTGTTGGGTCTATTGACCACTCTTTTTCCAAACGGAAATAATGCCAGAATGCCGAGTTTAATTGACTGCAACCCGAAAGGAATACCAATTATGGTAAGCATCAAACAAACACTCGATACAAAATATTCAAGGGCGATAAAAACTCCCCCAAACAAAAACCAAATAAGATTCAAAAATAAATTCATAAAAACAGATTTTAAGTTATACGATTAAATTTAGTTCTAAACTTTGACGGCGAGCATCCATACACACTCTGAAATACCCTTCTGAACGTTGATACCGAATTGAAGCCAGATTCTTCAGATATCACCTCAATTGTCTTTTCTGTATTTGACAGCAAGCTCTCTGCATAACGCAAGCAGTAACCATTAACATAGTCAAAAAACGACTTATTCTCCTCATTATTGAAATAACGACTGAGGTATTAACGGTTAGTTCCCAAATCTCTGGCAGTGTCACTCAAATTAAGTTCCGGATTTAAAAACACCTGATCTTCTTCAAAAAAGTTATCATGATTGCCCGTAACCACGACAAGTCAATATTTTTCTGATAGGAATATTGCTGTTTTAGCAGTCCGTTGTATTTAGGTATCTCCACCAATGTCCATATTGCTGAATAAAAGCCTACAATCACCGAAATAGCAACTACTATATAAAAGAGAATATCCCATCGTGTAAAAGTATATAATGAAGCCAAAATCACAAAAGGCACTTCCAACAGTATGACAGTACGCAATCTAAACCTTCCAGGTCTGCATAACTCATATAACATAAAAAAATAAGCCTGCATTATGAAACTGTCATATAGAGATACAATCTTATTGACATATAAAACATCCGAATAAATATTGTCAACGAAGAAAAGATCTTTTATCAACTGTACACAAATAACACCGGTAACAGCAAAAGCAATAAATTTAAATCCTTCCTTTCTGCCATGCAAGAACAAGAAAGACATTGTGCCGAAAAACATTATCGACATTCCAAAAACTAGATACAAAAAATTAACTGAAGTCATAATTTCCTAATAATTAACAAAGATAATACAAACGGAGTGGAGATAGAATACGTTTACTATTTTTTATTTTGTTGAATATGTCTTCCACAATAAAAACTCAAATATAAAGAGAGACTTTAAAGGTGGCAATATGATTCAAACCAAAGACAAAAATAAAATTGCGAATTATTAATAGAAATCAATAACACAAATATATAAAAGAAAAGAGGCATCTTCACAGACACCTCAGTTCTAATTCTAACTAATCTCGCTTTTCCTATAAAACACATTTTACAACTATTAATATTGTTCACTTTCTATAAAGAATCGTTCGATTGGCTAAATGTATGATTTCCTTGTTTACGATTGTAAAGTTACGCTATTTTTTAATAAAACAAAGATAAAATGAAAAATATATAAGAAATTAAAATTATTTTTGTCAATTTAGTTACTAAATAATTAGATTTGCGCCAAATTTACTTAAACTTGTAATTAAATAATAAATAATAGCCTTTTTGCTACTGAGCCATAATTACTGTAAATGCTATAATTACTAAAATTCCTATCCCCAATAACAAAAAAAGGACAAGCTTTTGACTTGTCCTTTCTAATGGGGCGGTGACCTACTCTCC
>ENA-ORPF01001088-ORPF01001088.1-human-gut-metagenome-genome-assembly--contig:-NODE-1088-length-23740-cov-3.405024_pt1 | contig 23740 bp, 17 predicted proteins | sample MGYA00242140_ERZ509070 | MGnify/ENA primary metagenome ERZ509070 (study PRJEB26280, sample SAMEA2338713) | human gut metagenome | biome: human gut; feature: human-associated habitat; material: faeces... | reverse complement strand
TTTATGTGGCAATATGCTCCATTGGTCCATGTTTTGGCCTATATCATAATGAAACCTGTTGCGCAACACGGTGTAAAAAATGGAATTATTACACTAAAAACAGAATTCATTATGATACAGATAGACAGGGAGACATTCCAGATGATGCTCCACCAGATAATGGAACGGTTTGACAGGATAGATGACAGACTGAACCGTATGAACAGGCAGACGGCCGCCCTTGAAGGTGACAAGCTGCTTGACAACCAGGATATGTGCGAACTCCTTGGTGTTACCAAGCGTACCCTTGCACGCTACCGCCAGAAGAAGCTCGTCACATACTACATGATTGACGGACGTACCTATTACAAAGCTTCGGAAGTCCAGGACTTCCTGAACAAAAAGGGAAAGGTGCTGCCTGCGAAAATAAAAAAGGAACTCGGTCTTCAATCCTAATAAAATGACGGTATGGAAATTATATGTATGGAAAAACAGACCTTTGACGAATTGGTTGTCCGCCTCAGCCTGATTGAGAAAAAAGTCATCGGTCTATGTAGTCAGACCAAAGACGCGGGACTGAAAAAATGGATGGACAATCAGGAGGTATGCGGGGTTCTCCGAATATCCAAGAAAACACTTCAGGTATATCGCGAGAAAGGACTGTTGCCTTTCACCCGGATCAAGAACAAGTTCTTCTACAAACCGGAAGATGTACAAAGCCTGTTGGAATCAAGTTATCACCCACAAAAAAGAAAGCCATGAGTTACGATCTTATAAACAGAAAAGACCAGCGGATTGATACTATTTTCAAAGGGCTGGAAAACATGGAGCGCATGATAGACGCAATACGGACGGCTCCAAGGCCCGCATTTCACGGTGATTATTTCCTCACGGACGAGGAACTTTCAAAGCTGTTGAAAGTAAGCCGGCGTACATTGCAGGAATACCGGACCCTTGGTGTGATACCTTACTATCTTGTGCAGGGAAAAGCCCTTTACAAAGAGTCAGACATACAAAAAGTTCTTGATGACGCTTATAAAAGATGCAGGGAAGAACAGCGATGGGTATGAAGCAAAAGTAAAAGAAACGGCCTCTTTACAAGGTCGTTTCTTTGTTGTCGGACAATTGGTATCCGAATCTCCTTCTTCGTTTCTTGACAATAACATCTTCTTCATACAGACCAGGAATCCGATCCATTCCGGCTGCTTTCAGCCGTTTCATGTCCTCATCCACTTTCCTGTCAGTCACTTTGGCGTAAAGCTGCGTGGTCTCAATACGCATGTGCCCCATCATTTTGCCGACTGTCTCGATTGGAACACCTAATGAAAGGGTTATATGGGTTCCGAAATTGTGTCGTGCCTTATGAAATGTAAGTTCAAATCCATAAACTTCACCCAACTGGTGGGCGAGCATAATGAAATACGTACGACTATACAGATTGAAAACCTTGTCATCCTTTCTCTGTTCCCGATATTTCTCTATTATCTTCAAAGGAATATCCAGCAATCGGACAGAAGACAGTGTTCCTGTTTTCTGGCGGTGGATATGAATCCACCAGGAACCGTCCTCAGACTGTGTAATGTCATTAACAGTAAGCCTTTTCAGATCCGCATAGGCAAGTCCTGTAAAGGTGGAGAAAATGAACATGTCCCTGACAAACTGAAGCTGCGGTTTCTCAACAGGGGTTGTAAGCAGTGTCTTCAGGTCTTCCAGCCTCAGATGACGGCTTTTCCGTTTGGGCAGCTCAGGATGTAGCCGGCTGTACGGGTCACGGCGGATTGTTCCCTGGCTGACAGCCCGCATAGTCATCTTCTTCAGTCTGTAAAGATGTTCATGCACTGTCTTCGGACTTAAACACCTGTCCGTTCTGAGGAACAGTTCAAAATCATCATAGAATACACGGTCAAGATTCCGGAGCAGAACATCCTCCACGCCGCGTTTCTCACGGACGAAAGCCAAAAGGTGCTTGTACGAGCGCTGATAAGAATCATAGCTCTCCTTTATCCTGTCCACTCCGACACGCTTCCTGAACTCCTCGTTGTGCTCCCTGAAAAGGGCCAGCAGGGTAAGCGGCTTCTGACCGATTCCCAGCACGGCATTCTTTACCTGCTCCGCCGTGATGAATCCAAGGCTGTTCTTTATCCGTCTGTAATGCTCCCTGATTTCCCTGGTCAGATCGTCTATGGCGCGGTTGACAGTGATGGCATTCTCGCTGCGTCCGTCAGCCCGTCCCTTTTCCGGATTCCATATGCCCGGATTGACAGAAACTTTCGTTCCTATCTGTTCCCATTTTGCGTCTATGCTTATCTTGCACAGCAACTGGCACGTTCCGTCCTTGCGGACTTTGGTGCGGTTTATGTAGAACAGTATTGCGAATGTACTGCGACGCCTTATTTCAGTATTGTCTGTATTTCTTTTCATTGATTCAATTCTTTATTAGGTTATCAAATGACCACGGAAAATCTTTCCGCAATCTTTTTATCCAAATTTCTCATATCCGTATCTATCTTGTTGTCTGTCACCTTCGCGTATAGCTGGGTTGTCCCGATTCTGCTGTGTCCCAGCATCCTGCTGACCGTTTCAAGCGGTACCCCATGTGAAAGGGTGATTTCCGTAGCATAGGTGTGACGTGCCGCATGAAAGACCAGATTCCGCCCTATGCCGCAGATTTCGGCGATGTGTTTCAGGTGGTAATTCAGCGAACTGTTGGAATACATCGGAAGCAGTTTTCCTTCCGGAGCCATGTCACGGTATTTCTCAATGATATGAAGCGGCAGTTCCATAAGCGGTATTTCAAAGTCGATTCCGGTTTTCTTACGCGAACTCCTGATCCACCAGGTACCGTCCTCCGCGAGGGAAAGGTTCTCGTTTGTCAGCAGGCACATGTCGCTGTAAGGGATACCGGTATAACACGAAAACAGAAACAGGTCCCGTACATGATAAAGGGTATGGCTGTGAAGAGGGGTTGTCATGATCCTGTCCAGTTCCTCTGCCGTAAGATACTTCTGCTCCGGCTGTGGATGTACCGGCTCATAACCGACAAAAGGATAGACTGTAATGATACCGTCTGCAATGGCTTCCCCGACAATGGTTTTCAGCCTGACTGTGAGGTTGACTATCGTTCCGGGAGCCAGATGGCATTCCGTGCGTAAATGCAGGTCGAACTTTTCAATGAAGGAACGGTCCAATGCCGCAAAAGGGATGTCCGACAGCTTGTATTGGGATTGCAGGAAACGGACCAGATGGTTATAGGAATTACGATAGCCATTTAAGCAGCTTCTGGTCCGGTTTACCCCGACACGTTTCTCTAAATTTTCCATGAATAGTCTGAAATAGCTCAGTAACGTCTCCTGTTCCGAAGCCATACCCAGAAGCAGATGTTTCACCTGCTCTGCTGTCACCGCCTCATGGACAGCTGACAGTTCCGTGTAGATATTCAGGGCCGCCGCACGGATTTCATCCAGCCTGCCGTTTATTTCCCTTGCCGCAACGCTTTTTCCTGTTGCACGTCCTGCCGACCACAGGGATTTAGGCACACGCATCTTGACACTGAATGCTGCCTCGGAATATCTGCCGATATTCAGTTTTGCCATTACCGGACAATAGCCTCCTGAATCCGCCTCGCTCTTTTTAAGGTAGAACGAAACCTTTACATCTGTCTGTTTCATAAGCATTTCCTTTAATTTACAAAATTATTCAAGACAGAGTTAATGGAAGGCATATTAAATATAGCAGAATATTGAAAAAAGTAACATCACTGATTTACGGGGGCAGTATTTTTTCTAAATCCGAAAAAAATGACTACCTTCGCTAAGACAAAATGATGAAACACCGTTCTTTACGGCCATAGCAGCAAGGATTTTCATGCAAACCTGTATCACAGAAAAAGGCAACGGATAGGTAGCTATTTTTTTTCATAACTATTCAAAAAACGGCAATCAAGCACAATTTTATGAATATGGAACAAAACTACGTATCAGCCTGATAACCTAACTGTTTACAGAATTCTTCACAAATCCATCCGTATTTGAGCGAGTTTCACTATCTTTGTTGTCGGAAGTTTCATCGGAAGTGACAGCCCTGCTTCCTTGATTGGTGTTAGGGGTTGCTAAGGTAGCATCAGAGGAAACTTCCTTTTCTTTTGTTTTCTCGCTTTTTGAATAGTCAAACGCTGTAACAACCCAATTCTTATTGGAATCAATAATGTTTCCATTTTCATCTCTAACATTCTTTCTTAAAACAACAGCGAAGTCACCATACTTAATGGTTATTTTATCCCACTTGCTTTTCTTCTCATCAATTTGACCGTTATTGATTACATCTTCAATAACCTGAATAGCCTCCTCTGCAGAAGAGAAGTCTTTCAAGCGTTCGATATGCTTTTCAATAATATGGTCTAAGCCAGCGTTTCTGTTTCTGTCTCCCCACACCAAATCAATATCTCCAACATCATCTCTATGGAAAACACCGAGTAGGTCTCCGCTTTTGTTTTTCAGCAAGAATGCGAGAGCCTCTTTTGCCTTTCCCTTGAATTGGTTGTAGATATTGCCGAAAAATCCCTTGCCAACAGGTTTTATCTGTTCCTTGGATTCTACTTCTTCCTCACTTGCTTGATTGCCTCGTTGAGCAGTTGCAGTTTGTGCAGTTTCTTCTGCTCGTTGTTTCCTTGGTATTGATTATCTCATTTGCAAAGGTCGTTTTTGGAAAATATTAAAAAATATTAGAATATTGAATGATAAAGAAGAGGTTGTGTTAAATTTTAACACAACCTCTTCTTTATGATATAAATTATACTACTTTAGCAAATCGATTGAACGCTTGATGAATTTGTCTAACTGTTCACCCTTGAGTAGGTTGTTGCTCAATAGGGCAATGTCGATCAATTGGCTGATAGCCGGCACTTCCGCAGCGTATTTTGAAATAATCTCGTTTTCAGATTTTCTTGCGTCTTCTGCTTCTTTTTCTTTGTTGGCAAGCAATGTCTTGTCATCGTCAGTTGCATCTTTTTTGTCACGCAATTCGCTGATGGCTTTATTCAAATCGTTCAAAGAATCTTCGAAAGGTTTAACCTGACTGCCGATATTCTCCTTTGTGTCAGAGATGATGCCTTTAACAACAGGGTGGTTAACGTTGAGAATAAGGCTGTATGAGTCAGGCAAATCACCGTAGAACGACATGCCAGCTTGCATTGCAGCCATTTCTTTCATTCGTCGCATATACTCGCTTTGTGTAATCTGAATTGGAGCATCTGTCTCAGAAAGAGCTTCGAAAGAAACGAGGAATTCGCTTTTCTCAACTTGTGGGATTTGTGACTTGAAAAGAGTTGTGAACATTTCTCTTTCGTTCTCAGAGAAATCCGCTGACTTTCTGTCGGCTTTTACAATGATATTGTCAATAACATCGCTGTCAACTCTTACGAAGCGAGACTTTTCAAATTTCTGTTCAAGCATACCAACATAGTGGCTCGTTAGTTGGTCGTTTATGACGAGAACATCGTACCCTTTATCAGTTGCGTTTTTGATATAACTATATTGCGAAGTCTTATCTGTTGTATATAGGTAAATCAAGTTTCCGTCTTTATCTGTTTGGTTGGCCTCGATTAGTTGCTTATACTCATCAAAAGTATATTTCTTGTCTTCAGTGTTGCCAAATAGAGAGAATTTCATTGCTGCTTCGCAGAACTTCTCATCAGTCAACATGCCGTATTCGATGAATATTTTAATGTCGTCCCATTTTTCCTCAAATTCCTGACGCTTATTCTTGAAAATTTTTTCAAGTTGTGAAGCAACTTTCTTAGTAATATATGAAGAAATTTTCTTTACGTTGGAATCGCTTTGCAAGTAAGAACGAGAAACGTTAAGAGGAATATCCGGAGAGTCGATAACTCCTCTCATAATCATCATAAATTCAGGAACAACACCTTCAACGGAATCTGTCACGAATACCTGGTTGCAGTATAGTTGAATCTTGTTTTTCTGAATGTCGAGGTTACTCTTTAATTTTGGAAAATAAAGGATGCCAGTCAATGTGAATGGGAAGTCAACGTTTAGGTGAATCCAGAAAAGAGGATCGTCATCACCAGGGTATAGTTCGTGGTAGAATTTGATGTAATCCTCATCTTTCAAATCAGAAGGTGTTGCTGTCCATAAAGGTTTTGTATCGTTGATAATATTGTCTTCCTCTGTATCAACCATTTTTCCCTCTTTCCATTCTTGCTTTTTGCCAAATATAATTGGAATAGGTAGGAATTTGCAATATTTCTTAAGCAGTTGCTCAATTTTATCTTTCTCGAGAAATTCTTTGCATTCGTCATCGATATAAAGAACAATATCTGTTCCTCTTTCTGTTTTTTCGATTTCGTTCATCTCGAATTCAGGTGAGCCGTCGCAAGTCCAACTGATAGCCTTGCTTCCTTCTTTATATGATAAAGTTCGGATTTCAACTTTTTTTGAAACCATGAATGCAGAGTAGAAGCCTAAACCAAAGTGGCCGATAATAGAGTTTGCGGTATCTTTATATTTTTCCAAGAACTCTTCAGCGCCAGAAAATGCAATTTGATTGATATATTTGTCAACATCTTCCGCTGTCATTCCTATACCATTGTCGGATACAGTCAATGTTCCAGCCTCTTTGTCAATACTTATTTTCACTGACAAGTCTCCCAATTCTCCTTTATATTCGCCACAAGAAGAAAGTGTTTTAAGTTTCTGACTTGCGTCAATTGCGTTTGAAACTATTTCACGTAAGAAAATGTCGTGATCGCTATATAAGAATTTTTTGATAACCGGAAAGATGTTTTCCGTAGTTACTCCAATTTTGCCTTTTTGCATAATATTTGATTTTTGTTTCTGGAAATTATATATCAAAATAAATGCCATACCGAAAAGGTATGACATTTTATCATAAAAACGTTCATTTTGTCAGTCTTTAAGAGAAAGATAGTTCTTCTTCGCCTTCTTTATGGTCAATGTGAACTTCTTTACCCACTGAATCGTTTTCAAGGATTATTTCAGCCAATTTGTCTTCTATATATTCCTGAACAGCTCTTTTCAAAGGTCTTGCACCATATTGAGGGTCGTAGCCTTTGTCAACAAGGAAGTTTTTAGCATTGTCTGTAACATTTAGGAAGAAGCCGATTTCCTCTGCTCGTTTTTTTAACTTACTGAGTTCGAGGTCGATAATACTTAGAATATTGTCCTTTTCAAGACTGTTAAACATGACAATATTGTCAACCCTATTTAGAAATTCGGGAGAGAATGTCCTATTAAGAGCTTTGTTTATAATGCTTCTCGAATTCTTTTCCTTATCAACACCAGTATTGAAACCTATACCAGAGCCAAAATCCTTCAGTTGTCTAGTTCCAATATTAGATGTCATAATGATAATGGTGTTTTTGAAGTCCACCGTTCTGCCAAGACTGTCAGTCAGTCGCCCTTCATCCATAACTTGGAGAAGCATATTGAAAACATCTTGATGTGCCTTTTCAAGTTCGTCTAAAAGTACTACTGAATAAGGTTTTCTGCGAACCTTTTCTGTCAATTGTCCGCCTTCTTCGTATCCAACATATCCAGGAGGGGCACCAACAAGCCTTGAAACGGAGAATTTTTCCATATATTCACTCATGTCAATGCGGATTAATGCATCTTTTGAGTTGAACAGATATTCTGCAAGCGTCTTAGCCATATGGGTTTTACCTACACCGGTAGGACCAAGGAATAGAAACGTGCCGATAGGTCTGTTAGGGTCTTTCAAGCCTACTCGGTTGCGCTTGATTGAGCGAACAATTTTGTCTATTGCTTCATCTTGACCAATAACTTTACCCTGTATCTCTTCTTTCATGCATAGAAGACGGTTGCTTTCCGATTGGGCAATTCTTTGAACAGGTACGCCAGTCATCATTGCGATAACTTCAGCTACTTTTCCTTCGTCAACAATTTGTTTGTTTGCAGATAGGTTTTCTTCCCATTCGAGTTTTTTAGCCTTTAATTTTTCGTTTAATTGTTCAGCTTCATCTCTATATCTTGCTGCTGCTTCAAAATCCTGATTCTTAGCTGCATCTTGTTTGCATCTTGTTGCGTTAGCAATTTCTTTCTCAAGATCTTCAATTTCTTTTGGGGCAGTGATATTTGCAGCATGTGCTTTTGCCCCTGCTTCATCCATTGCGTCAATTGCCTTGTCAGGAAATGCTCTGTCGCTGATATATCTTTCTGTTAATTTTACACAGGCTTCAATAGCGTCAGGTGTGTATTTGACGTTGTGGAATTGCTCATAATTGCTCTTTATATTATTCAGAATTTCGAGGGTTTCCTCTTGGTTTGTCTGATCAACTATAACTTTTTGAAAACGACGCTCTAAAGCACCGTCCTTTTCAATGTTTTTGCGATATTCATCAAGAGTTGTTGCGCCAATGCATTGCAATTCACCACGAGCTAAAGCCGGTTTTAGCAAATTTGCTGCATCCATTGAGCCTGGAGCACCTCCGGCACCAACAATTGTATGAATTTCGTCAATGAATAATATTATATCATCGGCTTTCTTCAATTCATCTATAACAGCCTTGATGCGTTCTTCAAACTGGCCTCTGAATTTGGTCCCAGCAACGAGGGAAGCCATATCGAGAGAAAGAACCCTTTTATCGAAGAGAAGGCGTGAAACCTTTCTTTCTTTGATTCTCAAAGCCAAACCTTCGACTATTGCAGATTTACCAACACCGGGCTCTCCAATAAGAACAGGGTTGTTCTTTTTTCTACGGCTAAGAATCTGAACAACTCTATCTAGCTCGCGTTCCCGTCCAATAACAGGGTCAAGTTTGCCATCCTCTGCCGCTTTTGTAATATCGGTAGAGAATTTGTCCAAAACGGGAGTGTCGCTTTGATTGGCTGTTGCAGTTGTTGTATGCTTGCTGCTTTGAGAACTTTTATTCTCTTTGTTTAGTTCATTTTCAGCCTCCTCAAAATCGTTACTCTCGAATCCGGCAGTAGGTTTTGTATATTTCTCCGATTCCAAATTTCGGTTTTCGTTACGTATTCTCATTAAATGTCTTTTTGTTTAAAGAATTATATACAAAAATAATGCCAAATATTTTATCAGTAGCATTTCGTGGTTTAAATGTTTTGTTTTTATGAAAAAAGTTTACTGTGAAAACAATGTTAAATTGTAATGATTTTTTAACTTTTTTGAGTAAAAGAGATTGGGATAAATAGTGCTGAATTTCTTAATATTTTGTATCTTTGCATAATGTTAATTATACTGCATGGAATGCAGTCGCAATAAATATTAATAATTATATATGTCAGTAGATAGAATACAAAAGATTGATATTGAGAAAGAAATGAAGAGTGCTTACATTGATTACTCGATGTCAGTTATAGTTGCCCGAGCATTGCCTGATGCGAGAGACGGTTTCAAGCCTGTTCACAGAAGGGTTTTGTTTGGGATGGAGAAGTTGGGATGCTCTTCAACTTCCGCTAAGAAGAAGTCAGCTCGTATCGTCGGTGAAGTAATGGGTAAGTATCACCCACACGGTGACTCGTCTATTTATCTCACTATGGTGCGTATGGCTCAAGATTGGTCATTAAGATATCCATTGGTTGACCCTCAAGGTAACTTCGGTTCCGTTGACGGTGACTCACCAGCGGCAATGCGTTATACTGAGGCGCGTCTGGCGAAGATGGGTGAAGAAATGATGCAGGATATTGATGAGGATACTGTAGATTTTATCCCAAACTTTGATAATACACTTAAGGAACCGGTCGTTCTTCCAACAAGATTTCCTAACCTTTTGGTAAATGGAGCATCTGGTATTGCAGTTGGTATGGCAACAAATATGCCTCCTCACAATATCGCAGAATCTCTAAATGCTTCAATTGCTTTCTTGAATAATAGAGATATTACTATTGAGGAGTTGATGGAGCATGTTAAAGCCCCAGATTTTCCAACAGGAGCAACTATTTATGGCTATGCAGGCGTTAAAGAAGCTTATGAAACTGGTCGCGGTAGAATAGTCGTTAGGGCAAAAGCGGAGATTGAAACAGAAGATGACAAGGAAAAAATCATTGTAACTGAGATACCTTATAATGTAAACAAATCAGAGTTGGTCAAGAGTATTGACGCTTTGATTAAGGATAAGAAAATAGATGGCATAGCTGACGTTAACGATGAATCAGACCGTCATGGTATGAGAATCGTTATTGACCTGAAATCAGATGCAAATTCAAACGTTGTCTTAAACAAGTTGTATAAGATGACACAAATGCAGTCTGCTTTCAGTGTAAATAACGTTGCCCTCGTTAATGGTGTGCCAAAGGTAATGAATCTGAAGGATATTATAGAGGCATTCGTTGATCACCGTCACGAAGTCGTTATCCGCAGGTCTCGCTTCTTGTTGGCAAAGGCTCAAGAGAGGGCGCATATCGTTGAAGGATTGATAGTCGCATGTGATAATATTGATGAAGTAATTAGAATTATCCGTTCTTCAAAGACAACCGAGGAAGCAAGAACTCGTTTGGGCGAAAGATTTAACCTTGATGAGCTTCAGACTCGTGCAATTGTTGAAATGCGCCTAAGTGCCTTGACTGGATTGAATATAGAGAAATTGCATGCTGAATATGAAGAGCTGGAACGTCAAATTGAATTTTTGAATTCTGTGCTTACCGACGATGCGGTATGCCGCAAGGTTATTGAAGAGGAACTTATTGAAACTCGTGATAAATATGGTGATGAGAGAAAAACTGATATTGTATATGCTTCTGAAGAATTCAATGCAGAAGACTTCTATGCAGATGATGATATGATTATCACAATCTCACACATGGGATATATCAAGCGTACAGCATTGTCAGAATTCCGTGCACAAAACCGAGGTGGAGTAGGAGCCAAAGGTAGTGATACACGTGATGAAGATTTCATTGAACACGTCTATACAGCATCAATGCACAACTATATGCTATTCTTTACCCAGAAGGGTAAGTGCTACTGGCTAAAGGTTTATGATATTCCTGAAGGTTCAAAGAACTCAAAGGGCCGTGCTATTCAAAATATGCTTAGCATAGATCCAGATGATAAAGTTAATGCATTTATCAGAGTTAAGCAGTTAGATGATAAGGTGTTTACTGCAACTCATAATTTGATATTCTGTACAAAGAACGGTGTTGTTAAGAAAACATGCCTTGAAGCGTATTCTCGTCCTCGACAGAATGGAGTTAACGCAATCATTATCCGCGAAGATGATCGTTTGATTGGAGTGGAAATGACAGACGGTAATGCAGAAGTCGTAATAGCCAATAGAAATGGTCGAGCAATCAGGTTTAACGAAAAGACAGTACGCCAGATGGGGCGTATGAGTTCTGGTGTAAAAGGTATGACACTTGACGGAGGTGATGATGAAGTCGTTGGCATGATAACAATTGAGCCGGAATCAGAAGAAACGATTATGGTAGTTTCAGAACAAGGTTTTGGCAAGCGTTCAAGTATTGATGATTATCGTGTTACCAATAGAGGCGGTAAGGGCGTTAAGACAATTAACGTTACTGAAAAAACAGGTAAATTAGTTGCAATAAATGCCGTTACAGAAGATGATGATTTGGTAATTATCAATAAATCAGGTGTTACTCTACGTATGAAGGTTTCTGATACGAGAGTAATGGGACGTGCAACGCAAGGTGTTACTTTGATAAACCTAGAAAAGAGAGGTGACGAGATAGCATCTGTTTGCAAAGTGCCTTCTTCAGAAGAACTTGAAGAAGAAATAGAAGAAACAAATGTTTCAGAAACTCCTAACGAGTCCGAGTCTGTTGAATCAGCAAACAATGAGACTGAAAAAACAGATGAAAATTTAGGAGGATTATTTGATATTGAAAATGATTAACTATAGTAAATCTATTTAAAATGAAAAGAAAATCAATTCTGTTGCTCTGCGCTTTGATGTCATTCGGCGCATTTGCACAAAAGTCACTCGTGAAAGATGTTGAGAAGGCTATTGGCGGAATGAATCCAGATGTCAAAACCTTGAAGGCTGCATGTTCAGATATCCTTCCTGCTTTGGTGAATGCCGAGACAAAGGATGATGCAAAGACCTGGCTAGTGGCAGGAAAGGCAAACTTCGGCCTTTTCGATAGCCAACAGACGAAAATGATGATGAAGCAACCTGTTGACACAATGATGATGGGAGATGCTCTTATTAAAGGTTATGAATATTTTGTAAAGGCACTTCCGTTAGATTCTGTTAAAGAAGTTGATAAAAAGACAGGTGAGTACAAATTAAATAAAGATGGTTCTATTAAAATTAAGACATCTAAAGTTTCGAAGGAAATTGCAAACTCATTGGTTACTCGCCACAATGACTTCTCTGTAATGGCATCATTACTGTATGATTCAAAGCATTATAAAGAAGCTGCAAAAGCTTGGGGCATTTATGCGGCAATCCCTTATGCCGGTATTGTAGACCGAGATAAATTTGCAGTTCCAGATACTGTAATTGGTCAAATGGAGTTTTATCAAGGAACTGCTTCATGGCAAGCTGAAGACTTGAAGGGTGCTGTTGCCGCATTTGCAAGTGCTCGTTTGCATGGCTATAAAGCCAAAGAGGCTTATGACTATGCTTTAAGTTGTGCTGCTGGTCTTCAAGATAATGATGCTATTGTTGCTATTGCTGCTGAAGCATACGAAGAATTTGGTAACAAAGATATTCAATATATGAATATCCTTATTAATGATAAATTAAATAAAGAAAAGTTTGATGAAGCAGAAAGCCTAATCAATAAAGCATTGGCATCAAATCCTAATAATCCTGAATTGATTAACCTACAAGGCCTTATCCTTGAAAACAAAAAAGATGAGGCTGGCGCAAAGGCTTTATTCATACAGGTTACTAAATTGAAACCTGATTATGCACAAGGTCAATTCAATGCAGGCCGTATTATTATGAAGGAGGCAATTGCATTGCAAAAGGATATGGAGAAAATGGCTCCAGCTGAATACCAAAAAGTAAAAGAGTCTCAATTAATCCCTCTATTCAAGGAAGCATTGCCTTATATGGAAGAAGCATATAGATTGGATAATACAAATACAAATGCTAAAAACATTTTGCGAAACTTGTATTACCAATTAGGTGATGAGGCAAAATTGAATGCCCTTGAGCAATATTAATATCTGAAAATATGAAAATAAGGCATACACAAGTGTGCCTTATTTTCATTTATATACTATCCATCCATGAAGTTAAAGGAATCGTTATTGTTTATTTTGTTTATTCTGTTCGTTTCTTGTGAGAATAAAGAAACTTCACCAATTAGTATATTGGGAGAAGGCGGTGTATATTATATCGAAGGGGAAGCGTGTGAAATAGTTTTAAATGAGTTTGTAGCAAATGAAAGTTGGTATACCTATGTTAAATATCAAGAAGGGGCAGGATGGATTGACTTATCAGAAACGGAGGGTGGTTCGGGAGAGTTTGTTATTAAGGCATTAGTAAAATCAAATGATAGTAGTACTACCCGAGTTGCGACCATTGTTGTTAGAAGTGGAATGAATAAGATTGAATACCGTATAGAGCAAGGAGGAATGCAAGAACCTCCAGAAAAACCGGGCGAACCATCTGACCCTGCAAAGCCAATTGAGCCAGATACTATTAATCCTGGAGAAATACCGAGCGAAAACATATATGCATTTGTTTCTGAAATATCAATTAGCAATTACAATGAATTGTTTCAGTTAATAGGAAAGAAGTCATATAAATTTACTTATAGCGATGGAAAAATTGTTTCTGTTGTTGAGGAAAGTGAAAAAGGTAAGCAATTTGTTGGTGTTGAGTATTTTAAAGATAAACTTGTAATATCAGATGGCATTTTTAAGGAATCAGAAATCAGTAGCGGTGGATATTTGCAGAAAATAGAGTCTGCCCCTATAAGTTATAGTAATGGCGGAATTAGTGTGGGTGATTGGGTGATAAGTTTTTCTGAGTATGGTGTTGAGTCTGTTGCAAAATTAAATGAAAAGGTTTCTGTGATATATAGAGACAACGCAAATTATATAAATGATTGCAACATAGATTTGGCAACTCTAGTTTGTGTTTCGTTATTAAGAGATATTTCTACGTCTGATTTTGTTTATTCGCAGAAAGCATTATATAATATAAAAATAAGAAATAATTCGTATTTCCAGAAAGCAACAAAAGGAGATAACGTTTATTTGTATATGTTCGAACCCAATAAAGGTAGAGTTGATAGAATTGATGAATATTTTCAACCAAAATATTTTAATAATTGGTTGAGAAGAAGTATTGAGATTATATATAAATAAGGTTGTAAAGTTTTTCTCTTTGAGTCCTCTCGTACATTTTATAAAATTGTATATTTCTGTTCGTTAAAGTCAAAATGCAATAAACTAACATAAGAATGAATTTATAGCATTACTTTTTATTTCTCCTTATATGAATTTGTAATAAAGAAGTAAAATACTGGTATAAAGAAACCTACAGTGTATTAAAAACTGTAGGTTATTCTTTTATTTGTCATCTGTGATAAAATCTGTTGCCTTTTTTAGAGTTTCAATTTTCCCTACATCAAACCATGAGTACGATTCTTTAGGGTTATAGCCATAAATTCTTAAACTTTGGCAAGTGTTGACATAAAATGGAGTTATAGAGAACTTGTGCTCAGAAGTAAATTCTTTTAAAGATTTGAAAATTGAAGGTGACATAACATGAATTCCTCCAAATGCAAGTTCTTTGAGTCCTACGGAGTTTAAATTGTTTGGCAGTTTCTCTCCAGTCTTTTTGTTAATCCAACCACAAAGGCGGTTTTCTTCATTAAATAAGAAATACCTTGCAGTTTCTCTACTCGCAACAAGAATTGATGCATCAGCATTATTGTTGCAGTGGAATTTATAGAAATCTGCCAAGTTCAAATCTGTGAGAATGTCAGCATTATGAACTAAAAAAGGTCCTTCTGATACCAATAATTTCTCTGCTTTAAGAATGCCACCACCGGTATCAAGCAATTCTCCTCTTTCATCGCTAATGTGTATTTTAGCATTGAAATTTTTAGAATTTACAAAATCGATAATTTGCTCACCGAAATGGTGAACATTGATAACGATTTCGTTAAAACCATACTTGATTAGGTTAGTAATAACCCTCTCAAGCATAGGTTTTCCAGCAACATCTACCAGTGCTTTTGGTTTGTTGTCGGTTAGCGGTTTAAGCCGTGTACCAAGACCGGCTGCAAATATCATAGCCTTCATGTCTTAGAAAGAAGCCTTAAATGTTTGCTCTATATTTTGCTCTCTATGAATAAGTTCTACTTTAACGTTGAACTTCTTGTTGATGTGTTCAGCCATATGTTGAGCACAATAAACAGAACGGTGTTGACCGCCTGTGCAACCAAAGCATACCATTAGGTTTGTGAAGCCTCTTTCGATATATCTTTTAACTGAAGCATCAACTAAAGAATATGAGTGGTCAAGAAAATCTATAATTTCTCCATCATCTTCAAGGAATTTTATTACCTGTTCATCAAGACCATTGTACGGTTTGTAACGTTCGTATTTACCAGGGTTGTTAACGGCGCGACAGTCAAAAACAAAGCCACCACCGTTTCCTGTAGTATCGTTTGGAATACCTTTTTTATACGCAAAACTCATGACTTTTACTGTAAGGGTTCTTTTAGCAAGGTCATCAGTAAATTGTTTCATATTGACAAGTTCTTTAAGAACTTTGCTTAGATACGGGTATTCAGGATAAGGCTTCTGTAGTAAGTTCCTCAAGTTTTCAATTGCAAAAGGAACACTTTGTATGAAATGCGGTTTCTTCTCAAAATATCCACGGAAACCATACGCGCCAAGAACTTGTAATGTTCTGAAAAGCACAAAGTGACGTAGTTGTGCATGGAAGTATTCCTCATCTACAGGTTGATATTTTCTTAGAGAGTCAACGTATTCATTGAGAAGTTCCATTCTCAAACTTTCCGGAAGGTTTGCTTTTGCCTGCCATAGAAATGATGCAACGTCATAGTAGAATGGTCCTTTTCTGCCACCTTGATAGTCTATAAACCATGGTTCTCCATTTTTAATCATAACATTACGAGATTGAAAATCTCTGTACATGAACGTCGCAGAAAAACTGCGTAGAAGAACATCGGTCATTCTTTGAAAATCGTCTTCTAATTTGTCTTCAAGAAATTCAAGTCCAGTAGCCTTTAAAAAACAGTATTTAAAGTAATTGAGGTCCCACATAATTGACCTGCTGTTGAATTCAGGGGCAGGGTAGCATTTTGAAAAATTAAATTCATCAGCACCAAGAAACTGCATGTCAGGCAAAAGGCGAATTGTTTTAACAAGCAATGTCTTTTCTTCATCACTGAAAACGCTTGTCTTTCTCCCTTTTTCTATTGCGTTAAATAGTAAGGTGTCGCCAAGGTCCTCTTGGATATATGCCATGGTGTCGTCGGAAATTGCATATATTTCAGGAACAGGCAACCCTTTTTTATGAAAATGCTCAGACATGTAAAGGAATGCTTCATTTTCCTCTTTACATGTTCCAAGTACTCCGATTATTGATTTTTCACCTTTTAAACGGAAGTATCTGCGGTTTGAGCCAGAAGATGGTAATTCTTCGATAGATGTTGGGGCACTACCGACGAATTGTGTATATAAATCATGTAAATGTGTCATAATATCTATTTGTTTTATCTATTCAAATTGTTTATTTATTCTCTGCAAAAAATCTCCATAGAGGAGCCAGCATTAGGGATTGCACAATGTGATTATCATTCATTAATTCCAGTACTTCCTTTTTGGTCATCAAGTGGATAGTTATATCTTCTGTCTGTTCAAGATGCTGTGTGGAAATCTTTTCTAAACCAGTTGCAACAAAGCAGTGCGTGTAGTTGTTTGTAGTGCTGGTATTTCCAGAAATTGTCATCAGTTTGTGCCATTCGCCGTTACCATATCCTGTTTCTTCAAACAGTTCTCTTTTTGCGGCTTCCAAAGGTTGTTCTCCTGGATCAACAACGCCTGCGCACAGTTCGTATCTTGTTTCTTGAATGCCGTGGCGGTATTGGCGTATCATTACAAATTGATTGTCTTTTGTGATGGCAATGATATTTACCCAATCTGGATATTCTAATATATAAAACTCATCGTTTATAACTCCGCTTGGCATCTTAACCATGTCTTTTCGTGCTGTAAGCCATGGCCTTTTAATAAGATATTCGGATTTAAGAATTTCCCATTTTCGTTCGTTTGTATTGTCGATAATCATAATGTTTGTTTTATATTTAGACAATTATCTTATTCTCATTGTTGTTGATGATAGCATCCTGTCTTCAAGAAATTGTCTTTCTGGAGAAATTTTTCCAGTTAGGTATTTCTCCATCATCAGGCTGCCTATAGGAACACCAAATGTAGCACCGAAACCTGCGTTTTCAACATAAACGCATATCGCAATTTTCGGATTTGTCATAGGAGCAAAGCCCATAAAAGCAGAGTGGTCACGTCCGTGCGGGTTTTGGGCTGTACCAGTCTTTCCGCAAACCTCATAGTCACCAAATTTTGCCATACGGCAAGTACCGCCAATAACAGCCATTCGCATGCCTTCCGCAACTTCTTCGTAGTATTGTCTGTCAATGTGCGGAGTGTGTTTTTTTACATACTCTTCTGGCATAACAGTGTCTTTTATTGCTTTAACAACGTGAGGTGTGATGTAATAACCTCTGTTTGCAATAGTACTTGCAAGATTTGCTATTTGCAGTGGTGTTGCCAAAACTTCACCTTGACCGATAGAAACAGATATAATAGTATTTGCACTCCACCGGTTTTCTCCGTATATTTTATTGTAAAATTTGCTGTTAGGAATAAATCCACGACTTTCTCCTGGAAGGTCAATGCCAAGGCGGTAGCCATAGCCTTGCTCTACCATATAGTTTTTCCATACTTCGAAAGCGTTTGCTGAAGAGCCGTATTTCTTTCGTCGGTCAATCATGTTTTTAAAGCCCCAGCAGAAATATGCGTTACATGATGTCCTGATAGCAGGTTTTAGTGTAATAGGGGATTCGTGTCCATGACATCCTACTCTTAAACCAGCATTTACATAGCCTCCATGGCAAGGGTATGCTGTACCAAGGTCAACAATTCCTTCCTTTCGGAAGATAAGGCCTTGTGTTGGCTTGAATGTTGAGCCAGGTGGGTATGCTGCCATTATTGCTCTATCGTATAATGGCTCGTATGGGTCGTTGATTAGACGTCGATATTCTTTTCCTCGATTTCTTCCAACTAAATCTTTAGGATTATATGTCGGACTGGAAACCAGTGCAAGTATTTCACCTGTGGCAGGTTCAATCGCAACAATAGCTCCAATTTTGCCTTTCATTAATTTTTCTCCGTACTGTTGCAAATCAATGTCAATACTTAGAGTAAGGTCTTTGCCTGAAATGGGGGCAATATCGTGTGCTCCGTTTTCGTATTTGCCTTTTATTCTGCCGTGAGCATCTCTTATAAGGATTTCTTGACCTTTATATCCACGAAGAAAATGCTCGTAACTTTTTTCAATACCCAAGTCTCCTGTATAGTCGCCTGCTCGATAGTAACTTTCTTTTTCTATATCGCGTGCGTTAACTTCTCTAATGTTTCCAAGAACGTTTGCTGCTGATTCGTATGTATAGTCCCTAAGAATTCTTTTCTGAATGAAGAACCCAGGGAAGCGGTATAGTTTTTCTTGGAATCTGCCATAGTCTTGTGCAGAAATATGCGTTATTAGTACCTGTTGCGTATATGATGAGTAGCCGGGATTTTTGCGAGGGTTGCGCATGTCGGCAAACTTTTGCTTAAGTTCCTCTTTCGTTATTTGGAGTGTGTTACAAAAGTCTATGGTGTCAAATTGTTTGCCGATTTCTTTTGGGATAACCATAACATCGTATGCCGGCTGGTTATATACAACCAATTTCCCATTTCGATCAAACATCTGTCCGCGTGAAGGGTATATAGTTTTACGCAGAAAGGCATTGGAATCTGCATTCTCTTTGTATTTGCTGTCAAGAACTTGCAGCTCAAAGAGACGGATTAGGTATATTATTGCCAAGAGAATAATAATACCGCCAATGATATATTTTCTTCGTTCTAAACTATAGTCTTTTTTCATTCTTTGTGTTTACTATGCTATCAATGCCTATTATTAAGACAAATGATAGAATTGAACTTCCAAATATCCTTAATAGAGATGATAAAATGTCTCTGACGGTAAAGAACTCAATAAATACAATAAATGTGCAGTAGCATACAATCATTGTTATTGCATACTTCATATATGTTGCGATATTAAGGCTCTTCATAGACGGAACCGGATCGGTAATTTCATCTTTTCTTGGCAAATATAAGTTGATGATAAAGTTCCTTATGCCACCAGTCAGGGTGCATGCCAATGAGTTCATTCCGTATGTGTCTGAGAAGATGTCAACAACAAGGCCGATAAGGAAAGATATTGTCAAAACCCAATTTATATGCAGAGTTATCGGAAGTCGGATAATCAGGTATATAAATATAAAAGGCGTTGCAATACTCAGAATGCTGATGTTATTGCAAACAAGAACCTGAATAAGGATGATAACGATAAATTGCAGTATGTAGTTAAAGATTTGTCGTGACATTATTCTTCTGTTTCTATTGTTTTAAGTTCGTTTGCAATCTTACTCTTAATAACCCTTACAGTACTTAAGCGTGTAAAGTCTGTAGAAAGTTTGATTTTGAGAGTGTGAAAATTATCATCTTTAGTTTTTATACCACCGTCGATGGTTCCTACGATCAATCCTTCAGGGAAAACCGATGAGTAGCCACTGGTGATTATAGTATCGCCTTTGTGATATTTTATGTGTTTAGGCATTTCCTCAAGAATTGCGTAATATGGGTTTGCTCCATCCCAATATAAACTGCCGAAATAATCGTTGTTTTTCACCTTGCAGGATAGTCGCATATTTGGGTTCAATAGAGAAATAACTCTTGCAGCATGGTCACTGACAACACTGACGATACCAACGACGCCGTTTTGGTCAACAACGCCCATCTCTGGTTCTATTCCGTCAAGTTTTCCTTTGTCAAGCGTAATGTAATTCATCGGTTTTGTTACGCTGTTGTTTATAACGCTTGCAAAGTGAAATTCAAATGTTTGAACTATTGAATCTGGAAGGTTTACCGAATCGGCTGATAAGAGTATTTTGCTATTGTTTAATTGCTTTTTAAGGTCAATGATTTCCATTTCAAGCAAGGCGTTTCTCTCATGCAAGTCCTGATTGATGGATTGCAAGTTGAAATAAGAGGTGATATTACTGAAACCCTTGTATATTGTCGAAGTTACTTTGTTGGCAGATGTCAAATAGACGTATTGCTGGTATGGGTTGTTTTGAAATAACATTATACAACTAAGTACAACGTAAATAACAAATACAAGCCATGACAAATGCCTAACTATGAAGGATATTAAATTGTGCACTCAATTATTAGGTTTTAAAAATGGAAATAGAAGGCAAAGAAACTTTGCCTTCTTCCATTATGTTAGTTATGCTTATTCCTTATCGGATAAGGAATGAGAAGCGCTTGATGTTCTTTAATGCAATGCCAGTACCTTTTGCAACGGCGTGCAATGGGTCTTCAGCAATATTGAACTTAATACCGATTTTGTCTGACAATCGCTTGTCTAAACCTCTCAGCAATGCACCGCCACCAGATAGGTAAATGCCGTTTCTGATAATGTCGGCATATAGTTCTGGAGGTGTGCTCTCCAATGCGTTAAGAACTGCTGCTTCAATTTTGGATATTGACTTTTCGATACTATGGGAAATTTCTTGGTATGAAACAGCAACTTCCATAGGTAGGGCAGTCATAACGTTTGGACCATGAACGATATAGTCTTCTGGTGGATTTTCCAATTCAGTAAGTGCTGAACCTACATTGATTTTAATGTTTTCAGCCATACGTTCACCCACTCGAATGTTGTGTGCCCTGCGCATGTGCTCTTGGATATCGTCTGTCAATACGTCGCCTGCGATACGGATGCTTTTGTTTGCAACAATACCGCCGAGGGAGATAACCGCAATTTCTGTAGTACCGCCACCTATATCAACAACCATATTTCCTTCCGGCGCCTCAACGTCAAGACCGATACCGAGAGCGGCTGCCATCGGTTCGTAAATCATATAGACGTCGCGACCGCCTGCGTGTTCGCTTGAGTCGCGTACAGCACGGATTTCAACTTCTGTACTTCCTGATGGAATGCAGACAACACTACGTAGAGAAGGGGAGAACCATCTGTTTTTTGAACTTACCATTTTGATAAATCCGCGAATCATCAGTTCTGCTGCGTTAAAGTCAGCTATAACGCCATCTCTCAACGGGCGGATAACTTTAATGTTTGGGTTTTCCTTTCCCTGCATAAGTTTTGCCTGTTCTCCAACGGCACACAAGTGTCCGCGTGTATCAACGGCTACGTAGGAAGGCTCGTCAACAACTATCTTATCATTATTGATAATGATAGTGTTGGCAGTTCCAAGGTCCATTGCTATTTCTTGTGTAAATGAGAATAGTCCCATGTTTCTAATTTTTAATGCTTAAAGTGTCTAATGCCGGTCATAACCATTGCTATGCCGTGTTTGTTGCAATATTCTATTGTATCATTGTCTCTGATAGACCCTCCTGGTTGTATTACTGCAGTAATTCCTGCTTGGTGTGCAATTTCTACACAGTCAGCGAATGGGAAGAAGGCATCTGATGCCATTACTGCTCCAGTAAGGTCAAAGTCGAATGATTTTGCTTTTTCAATTGCTTGTTTCAATGCGTCAACGCGACTTGTTTGACCAATGCCGCTTGCAAAGAGTTGTTTGCCCTTAGCAAGCACAATTGCATTACTCTTGCTGTGCTTAACAATCTTGTTTGCAAATAAAAGGTCTGATTCTTGCTCTTTTGTGATTGCTGTTTCGGTTGCTTGCTTGAGGTCGCTTGTTGATTCTTTGTAAGTGTCCTTGTCTTGACGGAGAACGCCGTTAAGTACTGATCTGAACTGAACTGATGGCAATTCAGTATCGTGTTGGATAAGTATAATTCTGTTCTTTTTTTGCTTGAGAACCTCAAGAGCTTCTTCTGTATATGCAGGAGCAATGATAACTTCAAAGAAAATCTTGTTGATTTCTTCCGCAGCTTCTTTGTCGATGACACCATTCGTAATCAATACACCTCCGAAAGCAGAAACCGGATCACCGGCCAATGCATCTTTCCAAGCTTCCAAAACTGTAGCACGGGAAGCTAATCCGCAAGCGTTGTTATGTTTCAGGATAGCGAAAGTGAGGTCATCGAATTCGTCGATCAGGTCAACGGCTGCGTTGATGTCGAGAAGATTGTTATAAGAGATTTCTTTTCCGTGAATCTGGTCGAACATTGCTTCCAGATTTCCGTAGAAATAACCTTTCTGATGTGGGTTTTCACCGTAACGAAGTTGCTTCTGGCTATTAACAGAGCAACGGAAAGCAGAACCTTCGCCGGCATCGAAATAGTTGAAAATAGCCGAATCGTAGTGAGAAGAAACGGCAAATGCTTCTTTAGCCATCCAGCGACGTTCTTCGAGTGAAGAAGTAGCGCCATGCTCCATCAACATATCCAATAATGGTTTGTATTGAGCTTGAGAAGCTACGATGATTACATCGTTGTAGTTCTTGGCTGCGGCACGAATCAGTGAGATTCCGCCTATATCGATTTTTTCAATAATGTCTGCTTCAGATGCACCGGAAGCTACAGTAGCTTCGAACGGATACAAATCAACAATAACCAGATCTATCTCGGGAATTTCATATTTCTCAATCTGTTGCATATCCTGTTCCAGGCCGCGACGACAAAGAATACCTCCGAAAATTTTCGGATGTAATGTCTTTACTCTACCACCGAGAATAGAAGGATAAGTGGTCAAATCTTCCACTGCCTTGCAAGGATATCCCAATGATTCAATAAACTGACGAGTTCCGCCTGTTGACAAAAACTCTACTCCCTCTTCATGAAGTTTGGTAATAATTTCATCCAAACCTTCTTTATGGTATACAGATACCAATGCAGTTTTTATTCTTTTAGACTCTGACATTGAATTGCTTATTAAGTATTTGGTGTGCAAAGTTACGAAATATTGTTTATCGTACGTAATAAATAAGGTGTGAATTAATAAAAAAAAGCGTTGACTCTCCTCAACGGAAAATCAACGCCTCTTCGCATATATGCTATCTATTCAAAAACTATTACCAGATAGATACTCGTTTTTCTTTAGGTACGAACATCGAATCCTGTTCGGTGATTTTGAATGCTTCATACCAATTCTGGATATGAGGAAGAGCACCGTCCACACGCCATTTGCCTAATGAGTGAGGATCAAGTTTGGTTAATCGGAGAATTTCTTCCGGACGGATATTTCCTGCCCACACATTAGCGTAAGCCAGGAAGAAACGTTGTTCCGGAGTAAATCCGTCAACAATTTCCAGCGGTGCGGCTTCTGTTGCATTCTTGAATGCCTGGAAAGAAACTTGCAAACCTCCGTGGTCGGCAATGTTCTCTCCAAGTGTCAGGCTACCGTTTGCGTGTACGCCCGGAGCTACTTCAATGCTGTCAAAGAAGTTAACCATCACCTGTGCCCGTTCTTCGAACTTTTTAGCATCTTCTTCTGTCCACCAGTCTTTCAGGTTACCATCCTTGTCGTATTGACGGCCCTGATCGTCGAATCCGTGAGTCATTTCATGGCCGATAA
>ENA-ORPF01001076-ORPF01001076.1-human-gut-metagenome-genome-assembly--contig:-NODE-1076-length-23929-cov-2.396917_pt1 | contig 23929 bp, 16 predicted proteins | sample MGYA00242140_ERZ509070 | MGnify/ENA primary metagenome ERZ509070 (study PRJEB26280, sample SAMEA2338713) | human gut metagenome | biome: human gut; feature: human-associated habitat; material: faeces... | reverse complement strand
GTAAAGAACACCGGCCGCAAATGTCGACCGTACGTCCGGGAGTGATGCGCACGAAACCGAAAGATGAACAACGTGCCGGAACGGTAGAGAAGGTGAATATTCATTTCGATAAGTCGAAATTTAAAGTGCGGATTCTCGAGACGGTGAAAGAACAAAAGAACCGTATCGATATAACAGAAGCGAAGATTCTTGTATCCGGAGGCCGTGGTGTAGGTAATACGGAGGGATTCGAGATGCTCGGAAAATTAGCGGAAACGCTGAATGCCGAGGTTTCTTCTTCACGTGCCATGGTGGATGCCGGGGTTATGCCTCATGACCGTCAGGTTGGCCAAACCGGGAAAACCGTTCGTCCCGATCTGTATTTCGCTATGGGTATTTCCGGAGCTATTCAGCATTTGGCCGGAATGGAGGAATCGGAATTTATCGTTGCCGTGAACAAGGATAAATATGCTCCGATTTTTAACGTTGCCGACCTGGGAATTGTCGGGGATGTGAAACAGATCGTTCCGTTGCTGACCGAGAGGTTGGCAAACATCCGGAAAACTGACAAATAAAAGCCCGGACATGGAGTATCAAAAATTAATGCTGGAAAAACAAGATCGTGTTTGTCTGGTAAAGATCAATCATCCGGAGGCATTGAATGCCTTGAATACGGTGATCTTGCAGGAATTGGACCGGGCATTCGATGAAATTGCAGCCGATCCGGAAACCGATGTGGTTATTCTGACAGGCGAAGGACGTTCGTTTGTTGCGGGAGCCGATATTGCTGAAATGAGTGTGATGAAGGCCGAAGAAGGCCGGCGTTTCGGTGAGTTAGGGGCTGCTGTTTTCCGGAAAATCGAACTGATGGCTAAGCCGGTTATTGCTGCCGTGAATGGATTTGCTTTAGGAGGAGGATGTGAACTGGCGATGGCTTGTGATATCCGTATCGCCTCGGCTAAGGCGAAGTTCGGTCAGCCGGAAGTGGGACTTGGGATCACGCCGGGATTTTCCGGTACCCAGCGTTTACCGCGTTTAGTCGGATTAGGTAAAGCCAAAGAGTTGATTTATACGGCTGCGGTTATCCATGCCGAGGAAGCTTGCCGGATCGGACTGGTGAACAAAGTGGTGGAACCGGAAGAATTGATGAATGAGTGTATGGCTATGGCAAAGACTATTGCTGCTAAAGCGCCGTTGGCGGTCCGTTATGCCAAAGAAGCTATCAACCGGGGAGTGGAAACGGATATGGATACCGGTATCGTCATCGAAAACGGTTTGTTCGGGTTGTGTTTCGCAACGACCGACCAGAAGGAAGGCATGGAAGCTTTTATATGGAAACGTAAACCCGAATTTAAAGGGAATTAAAATCTTTGTAATTTAAATTTATCGATTATGAAAATATGCATTGTTGGAACAGGGACTATGGGACATGGTATTGCCCAGGTATTTGCCCAGGCCGGACATGAGGTATTGTTAAAAGGCCGTTCTGAAGCTTCTTTGGCAAAAGCCCACAAAGCTATGGATAAAAATCTTTCCAGAATGGTGGAAAAAGGTAAATTGGAAGCCGGGGTTAAAGATCAGGTATTGGCCAGGATTAAAGATACGATGAAATATGAGGATTGTGCCGATGCTGATTTGGTGATCGAGGCGATAGCTGAAGATATGGCTACCAAGCATGAGATATTCAAATTGTTGGACGGAATTTGTAAACCGGAAGCGATATTGGCAACCAATACTTCTTCGCTTTCTATAACGGAAGTGGCCGCTGTGACTAACCGTCCGGAAAAGGTGATCGGTATGCATTTTTTCAATCCTGTTCCGGCTATGAAACTGGTGGAAGTGATCAAAGGTCGGCTGACTTCGGCAGAGGTGCATGATCAGGTATTTGCTTTATCGCAGGAAATCGGGAAAGTGCCCGTCAGTGTCGAGGAAGCTCCTGGATTTATAGTCAACCGGATTCTGATCCCTCTGGTGAACGAAGGCATCGGTATATTAGCTGACGGAGTGGCGAAAAAAGAGGAAATCGATGCCGCGATGAAATTAGGGGCTAACCATCCTATGGGACCATTGGAACTGGGTGATTTGATCGGATTGGATGTTTGTCTGGCTATTATGGAAGTGTTGTACCGGGAATTCGGTGACTCTAAATACCGGCCTCATCCTTTGTTGCGGAAAATGGTTCGCGCTAACTTATTGGGACGGAAGACCGGAGTCGGGTTTTATGACTATCGGAAATAATGAGGAGAGTCTTCTTTACCGGGATACGATGCTGGGGAATATTTCCCCAGCATTTTTACTTTTTCCCCACTTTCTACAAGCTGCGATTCTTAATCTGTTGTATGTAATATATTGATAATTAGTGTATTTTGTTGATTTTGTGCTTGTGGCATCGGATTTGTCCTGTTTAAGGACAGAATCTAACTCTAAAAAATAATAGTATGAAAAAGATCGTCATTTTAGGAATCGGAGCTTCTATGTTCTTCTTGGGCAGTTGCGTAGAGAGTTCTCAGAAATATAAGTCTTTACAAGCCCGTCTGGATTCTTTGAGTACAGTACATATTATGCAGAATTCCGAAATGGAGAGTATGCTGGCCGATTTGAACGATATTTCTGCCGGAATGCAATCGTTGCGGGATGCCGAACGTTTATTGACTTTGGAAACAATTAATGAAAATAAAGCCAATAGTAAATCCAAACAGCAATTGAATCAGCTGAAAAAAGACGTACAGGCTATTACCGAGGCGATCGCTTCTTATAAAGAACAGATTTCCAAACTCGAAGGTAAGAATAAAAGCCAGTCGGCCGAGTTTAAAAGATTGATTGCCGGCTTAAATGCGGAATTGGATCAACGTACACAGAAACTGAATGAAATTACTAAACAATTGGCTGAGAAGAATCAGCAATTGGCAGTGAAGACCGAGGAAGTCGCTAATCTGACCGAGAATGTGGAAGCTTTGGATAAAGCCAATAAAAGTCAGCAAATGACGATCAATGAACAGGATATGGCGATTCATCAGGGACACTATTTGATTGGAAACCGCAAAGAGCTGAAAGAAGCTGAGGTAATTTCCAGACAAGGGATTTTCTGTCCGCCGATCGTATCGTCACAAGCACAAAAAGCCAACTTTACCGATTTGGATATCCGTGAGATGAAGGTGATCCCGTTGAATAGTAAAAAAGCGAAATTACTTTCTGTCCATCCGGCTGATTCCTATACTTTGGAGACCGGTGAAGATGGTAATATGACCCTGAAAATCAATGACGAAAATAATTTCTGGAAACAAACAAAATACTTGGTTGTGATGATTGGATAAAAGCGGGAATAATTTTAACTGAGAGAGGCATACCCAAAAAGTATGTCTCTTTTCTTTTTTCACAACGATTATTCTTGTCGGGAGAGAAAATAATGAAAAAAACTAGCCGAAGATTATCAGGATTTTTAAAAGAGTATCCGATGAGAAAATCGCTTTCAATTTGTCGATACTTTTGTATTTCAGTGTTTTAACACTGCTTACTGAGATGTTCATTTCCTGTGCTATTTGCTGATTGTCGAGGCCTTGAAAAGCGAGCTGCATGACTTGTTTACTACGGGGAGGAAGTTTTTCTATTTCTGCGAGAATCTGCATGGCGACGTCTGCTTCTACAATGACATTGAAGATATTGACCTCTTTCAGAGGATGGTTGTTTAGATATTTAGCTTGCAGCTTGCGGGTTCGCAGCCATTCAAGTGAAAGGTTATGAACCAGCATATACATATAATTATCGATATTCTCAATATTTTTGTTTTTTCCTTGTAATTCCCAGAGGCGTGCAAAAGCTTCCTGTACAATATCTTGGGCAGCTGTTTTATCGCAAAGGAAACGGTTGGCTGCGAAACACAAAGAAACATACAAACGGTTCACTAAGCTTTCGAACTTGGTTGCAGCTGTATTTCCCGTTTGATATGTTGTGTTTTTATCCATTTTTATAACATCTTTTTAAGGAATTGCTCTACAAATTTAAAAAAAAATTATAATTCCGTTCATCCTTTTCGTTACTGAGTTAGTCTTTAATATGAATTAAGAGAGGAAAAATGTAGTAAAATAGATTCAGATGAACAGAGAGAGTTTAAATATATTGTTAAAAAAAGCCTATTATCAACAGCTTTCTGAGGAAGAGAGGAAAACTTTGAAGTTGTGGTTGGGGGAGTCGGGAGAAAATACAGAGATGTATAAACGGTTGATGTCGGGACAGAGCTTGACGGAATATTCGGATTGGGTGACTGGATTCGACCTTTCCCGGGCGATGGAAGCTATCCGGAGTAAGGTGAAACGGAACAGGCAAAGGAGAATCCGGAAATCAGTAAGTTGGGTGGCTGCCTGTGTAATACTCTGTCTGGGCATAACTTTCGTTTTTTATTTCACTTCAATGGATTCAGAACAGGTATTGACAGAACAAATGGCTGCTCAGATACAGCCTGGCTCAGCAAAGGCGATATTGACTTTAGGGGATGGACGGCAAGTGGCTTTGGATAAAAAACCCATTGAATTGCTTGTCAATAAACAACAAATGGTGACAGGAGATAGTGCGACCTTGAATTATTCTATTGTATTGCCCGCTTCTGAGACCGAACAGATACAACGGCAGGAAGTGGCAGAATATCATACAATAGAAGTTCCTGCCGGAGGAGAATATCATCTGGTTTTGGCTGATGGTACAAAGATATGGTTGAATGCAGAAAGTTCTTTGGTATTTCCGGTTGAATTTTCCGGGAATAAGCGACAGGTTATTTTAAAAGGAGAAGCTTATTTTGAGGTGGCCCGGAATGAACATTTACCTTTTGTTGTGAGTACAGTCTCCGGGGTACAAATTTGTGTATTGGGAACACAGTTTAATGTGGAAGCTTACGATGACCGGGAAAGTGTAAAGACTACTCTGGTGGAGGGAAGTGTAGATGTACAGGCAGGGGGCGAAAAGGTACGTTTGATTCCCCATGAACAATTGCAATATCATAAAAATACTGCTGAAATGGAAGTCAGGGAGGTAAATGTACGGGAGATTATCGCCTGGAAAAACGGTTGGTTCGTCTTTGATAATACTACATTGGGGGAAATTGTAAAAACTTTGCAACGTTGGTATAACATAGAAGTAGAATTTATACGTCCTGAATTAGAACATTTGCGTTTCACCGGTGATTTAAGCAGGTATGACTCTTTTGATGCTGTTATCCGGATGTTTGAAGATACTAAAAAACTGAATATGAGTGTGATATCGAACAGGCTAATTGTCGATAGAAAATAACGCAGATTAATTTTAAATAAAAATACCTAAAGATGAGGATTGTGCTACCTTTTTCTTTCATCTATTTTTATACCGTTAAAAACGGACGTTTTTTTTGGGAAAAATTTAAATTTATAAACCTACTATTTTACTTTTCTGTAAAAATTAATCCACAGTTTGGAATTTTTTCTCGTATCGTGATATTGTATTTATAATCAACTAATTACATTCTTGTAAAACACTGTAAAATTCTTGCCATTACAGAAAACTGTGCTTGACATTCTTTGGTTTTTTACTCTTCATTTTTCACTTTTTACGCTTAAAAAGTGACTTAAAAAACGTCCAATAAAAGGGTGGCTAACTATATGTAATTCAGTGCTTAATATTAATCAAAAACAGAAAAGTATGAGAAAAACATCCTGTTTTAAACGTAGGTTTATGACTAAGGCTTTGATTCTATCGATAGTTTTAGTGATAGTATGGGGAAGTTCTTCTATCGTAGGGGCTTCTCCCAGAGTTGATAAGCAACTCGGTCAATTGATAACTTTGACCATGAAGGAAACTTCTGTAATAAATATTATTCAGGAAATTCGTAAATCAACAGATTATCGTTTTTTATTTCAGGTGGACGATTTAAAAAATATGAATAAAGAAGAATTTGTTGTTTCTCATGCGACCATAAAGGAGGTCATGGATAAGTTAGTTGATGGTACAAATCTGACATATACTTTTCGTTCTGATGCTGTAGTAGTTTTAGCTTTGAAACAACAAGCGGCTCAAATCAAATCAACTCAGAAATTTAGCTTGAAAGGGCGGGTGTTTGAAAAAACGGATCCTGGTAAAGGAATTCCTTTTGCTTCGGTTTTTCTGCCTCAGTTAGGCATAGGCACTGTAACAAAAGCAGACGGGACATTTGAGATAAAAAATCTGGATCCTGATGTTTATAAGGTGGAAATTAGTTCTTTAGGTTTTGAGACGTTACAGACAACTATTAATTTGAATAGTAAAACTCCTGCAAATTTGAAATTTGGTTTAGTGGAAGCGAATTTCCGTTTGGATGAGGTGGTGATAACTGCCACTAATAGTAAAGCCGGAGCTTCGACTTCTTCTTCTATCTCACGTTTGGCAATGGATCATATGCAGGCTTCCAGTTTGTCTGATATTATGCAACTATTACCGGGAGCAACGGTAAGTAAACCGGATTTAACTTCCGTATCGACTTTAAGCCTAAGGGGAGGGGCTTCTTTAGGAACAGCGGTGATCATGGACGGAGCTCCTATTTCAAACAATTCTAATATGCAGATGATGACAACCTCTATTGGTGGAGCTGTCCCGGCAACGAGAGGAACCTCTCCCCAAACCGGAATTGATTTAAGAACGATTACAACTGATAACATCGAGTCCGTGGAAGTGATTACGGGAGTTCCAAGTGTTGAATATGGCGATTTGACAGGTGGGGCTGTGATTGTAAATACAAAAGCCGGACGTCAGCCTTTGCAAATTAAATTCAATACAAATCCCAATGTTTATATGTTTTCCGGTACAAAGGGGTTTGGGTTAGGAGAAAAAGGAGGAAATGTGAATGTCGGGTTAGATTATGCATATAGCAACGCAGATCCTACAGAGGGATATGATTATTATCAACGAATCACTGCACGTATGATGTATTCGAATGGTTTTTTTCAAGATCGTTTACGTTCAAATACTTCATTGAATGTTATCTATGCTAAAGATAAAGGGGAACCTAACCCGGATGATGAACAGGACATGCGGACTACCAGACAACGGGATTTAGGGCTGGTTTTCAATACAAATGGGACATTAGATATAAATGCCGGTTGGCTTAAAAATATTCGTTATGCAGCTTCTGTAAATTATACGAACAGGCATTCTTATTTTCAGGATGAGGCGACTAATGCGGATTGGGGATATTCCCAGTCAATGACAGATGGAGCTGTGTTGTCCAATGTTCCCGGACGTCCAGTCTATTTGGAAGATGGTACAGAGGTTACTCGGGTTCCGGTGGGAGAAGAAAGTTTAAAGGCGTGGATGTTACCTGGTTCTTATATTTATATGTATGATGTTTATGGAAAAGAGCTGAATACATTTGCCAAACTGACTACAAATTTTGCCGGCAAGACCGGACCTATTCATCATCGGTTGATTTTAGGGGCTGATTTTAGAAATTCAGGTAATCTGGGTAAAGGAAAGGTATTTGATCCGGAAAATCCTCCTTACCGGAATTTATCTTATGACTTTGCATCTCAACGTAACAGAGCGTTTAAGGATATTCCTTTTATGAACCATCTCGGAGTGTATGCAGAGGAGAATATACAGTGGCTTATGGGGAAACATGAATTAAATATTTCTGCTGGAATACGTTGGGATAAAGTCTGCGGTTTCGGTGACGGATTTTCTCCGCGTATCAATGCTTCTGTGGATATTATACCCAGGCATCTGACTCTCCGGGGAGCCTATGGTATTACTTTAAAAGCTCCGACTTTGTTATATATGTATCCGGATAAGGCTTATTTTGATTTAGTGAATTTTAATAATGCTTCAACCAGTGCTCCTGACGGACAAAAATTTCAGGTCATTACCACGCGTGTCTTTGATGCAGGAAATAAGAATTTAGAAATGGCAAAGAACAAAAAATGTGAGTTGGGGTTGGATCTGAAATTTAATAAAATGCGTTTTTTTGTTACTGCCTATCAGGAAAAATGTGATAACGGTTATACCATTGCCAAATCGTTGAATACCTTTAAAAGTGTACCTTTTGTACAATATTCTGAAATTACTCCGCGTCCTTCTGATGAAAGCCAGATAGCTAATTTGAAAGAGATAGCCACCAATCCTTATTTATTGAGTTATACCACTCCGATGAATGCGCTTAAATATCTGGTGCGGGGGATTGATTTCGATTTCGATTTTGGACGTGTGGATGCCATTCGTACGGCTTTTAATTTGAACGGTTCGTATATGTGGAGGAAATCCGGTTCTAATAATTATATGTTCTGGAATAAAATTACAGGAACAGATTATTCTAAATATCCCCATATGGGAGTTTTTTCTCCGGATTATGAAACTGATTATAGCGAACGTTTGGCTACAAATTTGAGGGTCATCCATAATATTCCTCAAATAGGATTGGTGGTAACATTGACTGCTAATGTGATTTGGAAAGATCGCTCATGGAAATCTTATGGTAATGACTCAATTCCTATAAAATATATTTCCCGTTTAGATGGAAAATTATATGACTTTAATCCGGATGATATTGATAGTGAGGAATTTATCGGGATAGACCGGAGGTCAACTGTTAATCCGACCCGGTTGATCCGGGAAGGAGTTATGCCTCCGCTTTTAACCATGAATTTGAATATAACTAAAGAAATACGTGACTTTTTGAAGGTTTCTTTCTTTGCAAATAATATGTTCAGGAGTCCTCCTTTATGGGAAAGCAAGAAAAATCCGGGATCCTATACCCGAAGGAATACTACAGAGAACGTGTTCTTTTTTGGTCTGGAATTGACGGCTATTATTCGTTAACATTAAAGAGCTCATCATATGAAAAATAATATTATAATAAAAAAGATAAATATTGTATTATCTGTACTATTTCTGTATTCCTGTATTGATCAAATGCAGGATGCGGGAGATGCTAAAAAGGTGACTCCGGTACGGGGGACAGTTACCATTCAGGTAAATACCGGATTTGTTACAAAAGCTGGCGATCCTGGTTTTCCTACAGAGGGATTGAGGGCGGTGTTCAATAATTTTAGCGAGAATTTTACAAAGGAAGGAATTGTGGATGAAAGAGGAATTGTATCTATCGACAGTTTAATTCCTGGTATTTATTCTGTGAATGTTTCAGGGAAAGTAGATTATAATGGACAGGATTATTATTTGAATGGGGCTGTCAGTAATGTATCTATTTTTGAAGACATAACAGAAGAGGATGCTATAGAGAATAATAAAAAAGTTCCTTCAATAAATATACGTCCGGCTAAAGTTGGACCTTTGTGTTTCAGGGAAATCTATTATTGCGGAGTTACTCCTTATTATTTCAGGGATCAAACTTATGAGATTTACAATAACGGGGATGAGGTATTTTATCTGGACAGTCTTTGTTTTGCACAATTAGAACCTAATGTAGCGACTGCAACATTGCCTGTATGGCCGGATGAAGACGGAGTTGACAATTATGTATACGGTATTGTTGTGTGGCAGATCTCTGGTTCGGGTAAAGATTATCCTTTACAACCGGGGGAGTCGTTTCTGATTGTTCAGGAAGCCCGTGATCATCGGGTTAACAACGCCAGTTCATTCGATAATTCTATGGCAGAGTGGGAAGCCTGGTCTGGGAATGCAGGCCGGGATAATCCTGAGGTTCCGAATATTGCATATGTTTTTTGGGATAAACCCAATACCATGCAATGGTTGACTTCGGTATTCGGAGCTGCATTCTGTATTTATAAAATGGATACTCCGTTTGATCCGAATAATTGGCAAACTCAGGTGAATAAAACACAGCGGTTTATGAAAATTGCTGCTGGAGATGTGATGGATGGTGTAGAATTGCTACCTAATATGTTCTCTTTTGATATGAAACGTATCCCTGGTTTTGTGGATGCTGGCGGAACTTCTGTAGGGGCAACTTACTGTGGCAAGAGTGTTTGCCGTAAGGTTACCGGATATCGGGAAGATGGCACTCCGCTTTATCAGGATACCAATAATTCAACAGATGACTTTGAAGTGATGGATCAACCTATGATCCGGAGGAATGGAGAGAAAGTTCCGGCCTGGAGTCCGGCATTAAACAATTAGTTTAATATTAAAGGATTATGATTATGAAAAAATATATTAAAATGAAGCCGGTTGGGGGAATATTAATTACCCTGTTAACAGCCCTTCCTCTGTATGCTCAGGACAATAATGAGATCGTAGGGCAAAATACGCCTGCTGCCTTGGAACGTATGAAAATGCAGAATTTGTGGCTTGAACATACGTCTAATGCTGCCGGTGCAATATTGGATAATACTGTACGCTACAGTACAGTTAGTTTGGGATATGATATCGGGAACGGTACGTTCAGGCGCCCGCAAGAAGGAAAAAGGGTGAATAGTTTGGATTTTAAGACCGAAGGAGGAGGTATATATGAAGGGTTACACGGAATGTATGTATGGGGTAGTTTTAGTTATTCCCGTTATAAAGTACATAAAGCTGAATACAATGCTTCTTTAATTGACCCTTTGAGGGGAATGCCGTTTATCATTGCGGATACTAATCGTAGTAATTGGGTCAATCAGGATTATAATTTAGAGATGCAAATGACAACCCCTTTGCTTTGGAACAGGGTTATTATCGGAATCACAGGACGTTATCAAAATGCAGTGGGCGCAAAGCAGTTAGATCCCCGTCCTCTTGTACGTTTATCACAATTTACAGTTATCCCTTCGGTGATTGTGAAATTTGATAAACATGCTTTGGGATTAAATTTTGATTACTATAGCCGGAGGGAAGACGGTAGTGCCGGTAACTCCAATAACCGCAGAGATCAGCAAGTTTGGGAACTTCGGGGATTAGGGTTTCATTCGGAAGGAGTTATTGGTGGCGTTGGTGGCGTTGAAGGATTGAGAAATTGCAATGCCAATAATCTGGGAGGAGGTATTCAATATAGTTATTTCTCCGGGCAAGTGAGATTCCTCCTGGCTGGAAATTATGATTATAAAGTAGAGGATGTAACTAATAACTATACCCGTCCGAAAATGGTTGGGACTGTTAAAGACCAGATTATTACCGGAAAGTTGGCTCTGGAAATAAAAAATAAGAAAGAAAACAGCTTTTTTACTGACTTTGGCTATACTGACCGTAGTATTGATGGAATTGAATATGTGCAGGTATACGATAATACTTATGAGGTACAGGAATGGATAACGAAATTTAAAAGCATCCGCTCGAATTTTTCAACCAAAGATTGGAGATTGAATTTTGATTATCTGGTTAGTCGTGAAAATGAATATAAATGGAAATTAGGTATGACAGCTTTATATCATCAACTTGCTGATATATACTACTTGCCTGGAAGTAAGCAGGATATTGATAATTTCTATGTAAATATCCATGCTAAAAGAAATTTTGATTTAGGTAAAAAGAATAAACTTTTGGTGGGTTTAGATCTCGGATTAAATGAAAATTTGGATTCAGAGATTTCATATACCGGGCCGGATCAGGATTCCAGAATTATTCAGGATTTTCTGTATAGAGACTATGCTTATTTAAGTTCTGAATATTGGGAAGGAGGATTGTCTTTCATTTATTCTAATGGTAGTCTTATGAAAGAAAAAGCGAATCTTTTCGTTTCTGCCGTATTGAATTATAAAGATGTTATTAAGGATAGTCCTTGGTTTGGGCAGAGAGTTGTCTGTTCGTTTAGTGTCGGATTGAATTTTTAATATCAGCATATGGGAATCAGGGCGTTTTTATGGATCGTATGTATTTATTTTCTGGCAATAGCCTGTAAGGAAGAGAAAGAATTTTCTCTTCCTTATGAGAAATATGTGTTGGAAAATGGGTTGGAGGTGGTATTACATGAGGATAAGTCGGATCCGATCGTATCGGTGGCTATTCAGTATCATGTGGGATCGGCAAAAGAAAAGCCAGGAAAGACGGGCTTTGCACATTTTTTTGAACATATGTTGTTTCAGCGTTCGGAACATCTCGGCAGAAATGCTTTTTTCAAAAAAATTCAGGAACTGGGCGGAACATTCAATGGAAGTACTGCTATGGATGGAACCAATTATTATGAAACGGTTCCCCGGGATGCCCTTGAAAAAGTGTTGTGGATGGAGTCGGACCGGATGGGTTTTTTTATCAATACGGTCACTCAGGCCGGCTTGGAAAGGGAGATCGATGTAGTGTCGAATGAAAAACGACAGGGAGAGAATTGTCCGTTTGGACAGAGCTATGCCTTGATGCTGAAATATTTTTATCCGGAGGGCCATCCCTATAGTTGGCCTGTGATCGGCTCAATTGCTGATTTAAGGAGTGCTACGGTAGAGGATGTAAAAGAGTTCTACCGGACCTACTATGGTCCGAATAATGCTACATTGGTAGTTGCCGGGGATTTTAACCGGGAGAAGACAAAGGAATTGATTGGGAAATATTTTGGCGAAATTCCGGCACAGGAAAAGGTGGAGAAAGTGAAACCTATACCTGTGAAACTGGAAAAAACCAGGAAATTGGTTTATGAAGATCAGTTTACAAATGTGGCAGGTCTGGATATTGCTTTTCCGGGAGTGGAACAGTACCATCCCGATTTCTATCCTCTGCGGATGATGGCCTTGCTCTTATCTTATGGAAAGGGTTCTCCTTTTTATAAAGTGTTGGTGGAAGAAAGAAAACTGACCTCTTATACCAATGTAGCTACGTCTGCTTTTGAATTGGCGGGGATATCTCTTTCGGCCAAAGCTTTTAGAGGAGGAAATTTGAATGATATTTATAAGGGAATGCAGGAAGCTTTCCGGCGTTTTGAAACAGAAGAGATTAAAGATAGCGATCTGGAGCGGCTGAAAATTATGCAGGAGACGATGATGTATAATGTGATGATGGCTTTGGAAAGTAAAACTCAGGCTTTGGCCCGGAATAATGTGTTCGGAGGAAGTCCGGACCGCAGTGTGGAAGAACTGAGCAAGTATAAAGCCGTTACTAAAAAAGATATTATGCGGGTATATCGTCAATATGTTAAGGGACGGCATTTTGTCGCTTTGAGTACTGTACCTGTGGGGGCTATGGATTTGGCTCTGTCAGGTTCTGAACCGGTAAATGTGGAGCAGGATGATTATGTAGGACAAAAATTGGCTTCCGACGGGAAAGCGATCACTGATGATGAATCTTTTGAATTTACTCCGTCTGTAATCGATCGTTCTGCCGAACCACCTTTGATGGATAATAAACCGGAAATGAATATACCGGAAATCTGGATAGGACAGCTTCAGAATGGGATGAAGATTTTGGGAATGGAATATACAGAACTACCTGTTGTTCAGTTTACGATTATTCTGAATTCTGGTATGCTTTGTGAAACTGCTGACAAATCAGGGGTCGCTATGCTGACTGCTGCTGTGATGAATAGCGGTACCCGGATGAAAACTGCAGAAGAACTGGAAGCTGCTTTCGGACAATTGGGAGCGAGGGCAACAATAGGTGCTTCGGCTGAACGGATGCAACTTACCGGGCATTGTCTGAAAAAGAATTTACCTCAGGTGGTACAATTGATAAAAGAGATGTTACTGGAGCCCCGTTGGGATGAGGAAGCAATGGAACTGGCGAAAACAAGAATGAGGGAAAGTATTCACCAAAGTGTTACCACTCCGAAAACTATTGCCCGGAATGTTTTCCGGAGAATGATTTACGGACCGGATAATGTGCTTTCACGTTCAGTATGGAGATCGGAGGAAAGTATTCATTCCATTCAGCTGGAGGATTTGAAAGAGTTTTATACCAAACATATATCTCCTTCAACTGCAACTTTTTGTTTTGTCGGCGGATATTCCAAAGAAGAAGTGATGTCTTTATTGAGACCTTTGGAGAACGACTGGAGCGCAAAGGACGTGAAAGAAACGGGCCTGAACATGACTTATACAGCTCCGCCGGCAAAAATATATTTTGTGGATTATCCGGGAGCGAAACAGTCTTATATTTTGTTGGGTGCTCCGGCGATGCCGAGAATTTCCCGGGATTATTATCCTGCCGTGATTGTCAATAAAATGCTGGGAGCTTCTTCCAATTCCCTCTTATTTGATGTCCTGCGACTGAAACGGGGATATACTTATGGGGCTTATTCTTCTTTTGATTGTGGAAAATATCTGAACGAATTCAGGGCCACTTCCAGTGTACAGGCTGCTTATACTCCGGAAGCAATGTTATTGTTCAGGGAATGTATTGCAGATTATGGGAATCAATTTACTGCTCAGACACTGGATAAAACACGGGATGCTATGTTCCGGGAAAATGCGGCAGCTTTTGAAATGCCGGATGCACGTCTGGATATTTTGGAAGCAATAGCTGCTTATGAGTTACCTGCCGGATTTATGAAAACCCAGGAACAGATGCTTCGGGATATGACTCCGGAGCAAGCTCAGGAATGTATCCGGAAATGGCTGAATTACGACCGGATGTTTTATGTGGTGGTGGGAGATGCTGAGACACAATTGGATAGGGTAAAAAAAGCCGGTTTGGGAGAAGTGATAGTGGTAAATAAAGAGGGAGTGCCGGAAAAATAAATATAGTGATTAAATGATAGAATATATGATGTGTTATAAATTAATGAGTCTGATTGTGGCTCTCATGGTTGCCACAATATCTTGGGGACAAATATGGATAGAACCCCTGCATACAACAGGAAAGACAAGCTTTGCTATTGTTGCGGATTTGACAACCTGGCAAAAATGTCAGGCTGAAATATTACGGTATCGGGATGTTCTCGAGGCAGAACAACTGCCCTCTTATATTGTAGCAGACCGGTGGAAACATCCGGAACAACTCAGGGAGATATTGCTGAAATTATATAATGAACAACATCTGGAAGGGGCTGTTTTTATCGGAGATATTCCGATACCCATGATTCGTAAGGCGCAACATATGACTTCTGCTTTTAAAATGGATGAGAAGAAATATCCGATGATTCGTTCTTCTGTCCCGTCAGACCGTTTTTATGATGATTTTGATCTGAAATTTGATTTTCTCAAACAGGATAGTCTGAATCCGTTGATGTTTTATTATAATCTGTCCGCTGTTTCTCCTCAGGATATTCGTTGTGACATTTATACCGGACGTATTAAACCTGTCATATCCGAAGGTTTGGATAAATATCAGCAAATCCGTGATTACCTGAGCAAGGCTGTGGCTGCACATCAGGAAGCTAACCGTCTGGATCAGTTTGTCTCTTATACGGGGGAAGGTTCTTATTCAAATTCGCTGACAGCCTGGCGGGCGGAACAACAAACTTTGAGGGAACAATTGCCGGGAGTCTTTGACCGGAAAAATAATGCCCGTTTTATGCGTTATAGTATGTGGGATTATCCCAAAGATGATGTGATTACAGCCTTGAAACGGGAAGACTTGGATATGATGATTTTCCATGAACATGGGTTGCCTCACAGACAGTATCTTTCGGCTGTACCGTCTACCCACGATTATGAACAACATATGGAAATTTTGAAACGGGAAGTTCGTCTGAAGTTGCGTCAGGATGCAGAAGATGGAAAAGATTTCCGGAAACGGATGTGCAAATGGTCGGAGGATTTTCAGGTAGATACGAGTTGGTGGACAGGTATTACAGATACTCAGATGATCCGGCAGGATTCCTTGGTAAATGTACATATGGGCATTGTTCTGGAGGATGTCTCCCGGATTGCCCCTAATGTCCGCTTTGTTATTTTTGATGCCTGTTATAATGGAGATTTCAGGGAAGACGATTATATTGCCGGGCGTTATATTTTTTCTTCCGGGAAATGTGTGGCTGCTTTTGCTAATTCAGTGAATGTACTTCAGGATAAATCGGCCAATGATTTGTTTGGATTGTTGGGGTTGGGAACCCGTTTAGGATTCTGGGCCCGCTATACCAATATTCTGGAGTCTCATATCCTGGGCGATCCTACTTTCTGCTTCAGACCTTCGGTGGAAGGTATAAATTGTAATGAATGGCTGGGAACAGATCAGAAGCCGGATTTCTGGTTGTCTTTATTGAAAAATTCTGGGCTTGCTGACATACAGAATGTGGCCTTGCTGAAATTATATCATGCCGGATTTCCCGGAATCTCAGATACATTGAAAACTTATTTTGGGAAGTCTCCTTATGCGGTTGTGCGGTATAATTGTATGACATTACTGGAAAAGATCAATGACAGGAATTTCCGGGAAGTCCTCAAACAGGCAACAACCGATCCTTACGAATTTATCCGGCGGATTGCGATTCATCGGATGGGACAGGTAGGCTCAAAAGAGTTTTTACCTTATATCATAGAGAGTTATGTTAATGATTATTTTTCTGAAAGGGTGGTATTTAATGTACAGATGGCTTTGGGGCTTTATCGTTGGGAAGATGTCCGTATGGCAATGGAAGATGTGCTTACCCGTTCTTCTGTATTGGATAAAGAACGGGTACGGAAAAATCTGGAGCGGGTTCTGAAAGGAGAACGGCAATACGTTGCAATCCGGGATATGTTGAATCCTGAAGTTTCTGAGAAAGAAAAACTGATGGAGATCCGTTATTTGAAAAATGCCAATTACCATCCAGGAATTCCGGTCTACCTTTCTCTGGTGAAAGATGTGGATACATCTCCTGTTATACGTAAAGCTTTGCTTGAATCTTTGGCTTGGTTTACCTTGTCTGATCAAAAAGCAGATATTATCGAAGCCTGTAAAGAGATTTTGCAGGGAACCGATAAAAATACAGATATATATCAGGAGGCAGAGAGAACATATAACCGATTAACGCAACAAATAAAGAATAAATAACTATGAAAATAATACTTTTTTTAAGTCTTTTGATTTGGGTTATCCCGGGGTTTGGGAAAGTAAAAATTCAGAAACCCAGAAGTCAGCATGTAACAGCTTTTGCGATTATAGTGGATGAAATGACTCTGGAAAAGACCGGAGGGGCTGTAGAAGCTTACCGGGATGCTCTGGAAGCAGATGGATTGTCGACTTATATTGTCAGTGGAAACTGGAAAAATCCGGATGAGGTGAAAGCTGAAATCATAAAACTGAATAAGCGGAAACCAGTATTGGAGGGTGTGGTATTTATCGGTGACATTCCTGTGGCTTTAATCCGGAATGCACAGCATATGACAACTGCTTTTAAAATGAATGAAGACGAATTCCCGTTTCCGGAGTCTTCTGTACCTTCTGACCGGTTTTATGATGATTTGCATTTGACGTTTGATTTTATTTGTCAGGATTCAGTGAATACTTCTCATTTTTATTATAAACTACGGGAGGATAGCCCGCAACAGTTGCGTCCGACCTTCTATTCCGGAAGAATTAAATATCCTGAAGCGAGGGGAGGGGATAAGTATGAAGCTATTGCTAAATACCTGGCGAAGGCTGTCCGGGAAAAAAAGAGAGCCAATCTTTTGGATTGCTTTGTTTCCTTTACGGGAAGTGGTTATAATTCAGAATGTTTACTGGCTTGGATGGATGAGCGTTTGGCTTTGACTGAAAATTTTCCGTTGGCCTGGAAAAATTCCCGTACAGCAAAATTTCTGAATTTCCGGATGGAAGATTACATGAAATACCGTCTGTTCGATGAACTCCAAAGGGATGAGATGGATGTCATGCTGTTTCATGAACACGGGGCTCCTGATCGTCAATATATTTGTGACGGACCTGCTCCGGCTGGATTGCAAGGGTATATGAATTATATTAAATCGTCCATTTATTCTTTTGTGAAACGGGAGATTGAAAGGAAAAAAGGTACTCCGGAAGAGATTATGGCTTATTTTACTAAGGAATATGCTTTGGGATCAGACTTTTTCAAAGATTTTTCTATGGAGAAGATTGCAGAGCAGAATTCTCTGGAGCGGTTAAAGACCGGAATTGTCCTGGAAGATCTGAAGGAGCTGAAAACGAATCCCCGGTTTGTGATGTTTGATGCTTGTTATAACGGTTCATTTCATGAAGACGGATATATAGCCGGATATTATATTTTTAATGATGGAAATACTGTAGTAACACAAGGTAATTCCCGGAATGTATTGCAGGATCGCTGGACAATTGAAATGATCGGTTTGCTTTCACAGGGAGTGCGTGTAGGACAATGGAACAGGCAGATTGCGACTTTGGAAGGACATATTATCGGTGATCCTACTTTTCATTTTACCCCTTTTGCTCCCAATACTTTGGGTATGGATATGGTTACTCATAAAAATGACCGGGAGGTATGGGAGAAATATCTGGATTCACCATATGCAGACGTTCAATCTTTGGCCTTGCGGATGTTGGTAGAGAATGATGCGGATAAAACGATGTCTCCCCGCCTGCTGACCGTTTTTCAGAGCTCATCTTTTAATAGTGTACGGATGGAGGCATTGAAATTATTGAGCCGTTATGCTAATGAAGATTTTGTGGAAGCGATCCGGTTAGGACTTTATGATGCTTATGAGCTGATACGTAGAAATGCTGCAATATATGCTGGTAAGTGCGGAGATCCCCGCCTGGCTGAAGCTGTGGTAGATGTTTTGTTGAATCAGCCGGAATCGCAACGGGTGAATTATATTTTGCAGGGAGCATTGATGTTATTGCCGGAGAAGCAGGGAGCCGGGGTATATTTGGCGAAAGAGGAAAATACCAGTCAGTTGATGCAACAGTTAAATAAAGATGTAGCTGATAATGTACAGACCTTGGCTATGCTGCAAGATGCCCGTTCTCCTCAAAAGAAACAAATTTCAGTTATCCGTTATGTCCGGAATTATCCGCGTCATGCAAATATTGATGCCTATCTGTCTATTATTGAGAATGCAAGTCAGGCAGAAGAGGTTCGGGTGAATATGGCAGAAGCACTGGGATGGTTTAATTATTCCTATCGGAAAAATGAAATACGTCAGGCTTTGGAGAATATGCTGAAACGTGATCAAATGCCTGGAAAAGTGAAACTGGAAGTTGAACAAACTATTAACCGATTGAAATGATATGAAGACATTACTTTTATTTTTTCTTTTTGCCCCCTTGTTGTTATGGGCAAAACCTGAGATAATCAAACCGAAAGTAAAAACGCCGACCTCTTTTGCTATTGTTGTGGACAAGCAGAGTTATGACCGGGTAAAATCCTCTATTGAAGCCTATCGGGATGCTATTGAACGGGATGGACTGGCTACTTATATTCTGGTGGATGAATGGGAGAATCCGGATGCGATCCGGGAAATCTTAAAGAAGCTTTATGCTGATAAAAAAATGCCATTGGAAGGGGTTGCATTGGTCGGAGATGTGCCAGTTCCCATGATCCGGGATGCTCAATTCCTGACGTCTGCTTTTAAAATGGATCAGAAACGTCCCTGGCAGCAGTCCAGTATTCCATCTGACCGTTATTATGACGACTTTGATTTGCAATTTGATTTTTTAAAACAGGATTCTTTACAGCCTTTGTATTTTTATTATAGTCTGAATCCTCATTCTGCAATGACCATTGAGTCGGATATTTATTCCGGACGCATAAAACCAATGGCTCGAGAAGGAAAAGATAAATATACCGTATTGGACAATTACCTGAGAAAAGTGGTACGTCTGAAAGCTCAGCAGAATCCATTGAACGACTTGACTATGGCTCGTGGACATGGCTATAATTCCGAGTCCCGGGATGCTTGGGCAGGAGAACAGCTGGCACTAAAAGAACAGTTTCCGTCCTTGTTTAAAAGTGGCAATTACATCCGTTTTTACGATTATGATTTCAATTGGCCGGCCAGAATTCCCTATATGACAGCCGTTCAGCGGGAAACTGCTGATATAGTACTGTTTCATCATCATGGAGCAGATGATACCCAATATCTGAACGGATACCCGGAGGGAAGTGGGGTGAATCTTTCTATAGATAACATAAAGCGTTATTTGAGGAGTAAGGTGTTGACGGCCTATGAGCGGAAAAAGGATGTGGAAAAAACCAAACAGGATTATATAAAATCACTGGGTGTACCTTCAGAATGGCTGGATGATGCTCTGGAGCCGGAAGTGATCAGAAAAGATTCGCTTTTCAATGCGGGTATGGATATTCATCTGAGCGATATTCATGCTATCCGTCCGAATGCCCGTTTTGTAATGTTTGATGCCTGTTATAACGGCTCTTTTCATCTGGATGACTGTATTGCCAATGCCTATATTTTCGGGGATGGAAATACAGTGGTAACTCAGGGGAATACCGTCAATACCATACAGGACAAATGGCCGGATGAATATCTGGGACTATTGGCTTGCGGGGTACGCATTGGGCAATGGGGCCGTCATGTCCATTTTTTGGAAACGCATATTATCGGAGATCCGACTTATCATTTTGCAAATACGGTAGATCCTGCTTTAGATATGAACCGGGCAATAGTTGTAAGCAAAAAGGACAATGCCATGTGGTATAAGCTGTTGAACTATCCGAATGCAGATGTGCAATGTATGGCTTTACGGAAGTTGTATGAAAATCATGCTCCCGGATTGCCTGAGTTACTGCAAAAGACTTATGAAGCTTCCTTGTTCGGAGTAGTTCGTATGGAGTGTATGAAGTTGTTGTATCAGATGAATAGTCCGGAACTGGTGGATGTTTTGAAACTTGCAGTATGTGATAGTTATGAATTGGTCCGGCGTTTTGCCGTTCAGTATATCGGGAATTTGGGAACTGATGAATTGATACCTGCTCTGGTTTATGCCTTATTGAATGAAAACATGTCCGCTCGTGTAAATTACCAGGCAAGGGACGCAATCATGCTGATGGATATGGATAAACTGACCGCAGAAATAAAACGGCAGGCCGGGGCAAGTGGACATTGGGTAAATAAAGAGGAAGTGGTACAGCAACTCCTGAGTCTGGTACAAAGGAACCAGAATTCTTGGCAGAGTGCAGCCGGTGTCATTAGTGATCTTACTTCTTCTGCCAAGGATAAAAGTTTTGATATAGTCCGTCAACGGAATCACCCTGCAGTCGGAGCCGCAGAACTGTTGATTGCTTTTGTTTTGGATAGCTCCCGCGATATGCAGCTTAGGATTACAACAGTGGAGACATTAAGCTGGTATACGCATTCTGTAAAACGACCGGAAATTATTGCCGCTTGTGAGCAGCTTATCCGGGCCAATGAAAATCTGCAGTTGGTCAATGAAGCTATTAAGACAAAGAATCGGTTGAAGTAAACGCTGTCAGGTTTTAAACAGTGACCGTACTCGCTATTCGTTTGAGTGCGGTCACTAATATTTATTATTTCTTTTTGGGTTTTTGTTTGAGTTGAGCGGGGCGCATGGACAATTCCTGAGCTCCGTATTTGGGTTTGTTTTTCAGACAATCGGGTAGTTGTTGCTGAATTTCTGGATGGGTATTCAGATAGTGTTCCAATTGGCTGAGGTAATCGAAGTAGGTGATGGCTTCGTCCCGGTCGGGCATGTTGTAAGCCATATACCGCGAATATTCCAGGCATTTTTCTTTCCAGAATTCCGGATAATCTTTATAAGTGGCTGAACGGGTCATAAAGCGAAAATACATACAAAGTTCTTCACGGAAAGCACCGGGATCAGCTACCATTTGGTCGATGAGCCGGGCAGCTTCTTCGTATTTTTCGGCACTAATCAGTCGGTCGGCTTCGTTTTTCCGGGTAAGGAATGTTTTTCCTTCGAAATCGGGTAGGGCTGCCAATTCGGCGGTATCCGGGCAGTAGTTACATTCTTTGAATAATTTACTGTCTACTGCCTGGGTTCCGTGAATTTTGCGGTATTTGTCGATATCGGAACAAAGCATTTTAAACAGTTTGTTGTCCCGTCCGTGGATGGATTTCACAAATAAGGCCCATACTTTCGGATTTTCCAGTGAATAACCCGGCATCGTGATCAGTTGTTCGGCACATTTTTCGCTTTCTGCCCGGTTATAGCGGGAGGCTGCATAATAAGCGTAATCAAGTAGGAATTCCGGTTTAGTATTGCCTGCTTTCTGTTGTTCCATCAGATAGACAGAGGTCTTTTTCGGATCCAGGGCCGAAGCTCCGGTGAAAAGGAAAGTTTCCCGGTCTTGATTACTACCGGAGATATGAATTGCTTTTTCGGTTTTGGGATTTACAAAAACAAAGGTGGGGAAGGAAGCTACTTCGTATTTTTTGGCTAATTCGACTCCTTCGCCTGTCTCTGCATCAATCTTCAGGCATACAAAATGATCGTTGTAAAAATTACCTACACTTCCTAAGGTGAAGATGTTTTCATCCATATTCAGGCAGGGGCCGCACCATTGGGTATAGAAATCGATAAAAATCGGTTTTTTCTCTTTTTTCGCCATAGCCTTGGCTTCTTCCCAGCTGCAATGCCGGAATCGGATACCTTCTTGGGCAACTGCCTGGAAGGCGATAAAGAGACTGAACAGGAAAATTAATTTTTTCATTTTACTTCAGAGTTACAAAAATTATCGCAGTTACAGGGGTTACAACGGTTTAGTCGTTCCTTGCAACCGTTGTAACCTTTGAGATTTTTTATCTTTCGTACTGCGGCATTCCCGGATTGTAATTTAAAATCATTTGATTAATCGGGAAGATGTACCGATTGTCGTTCGGTGCAAGGGTAAAGGTTTCGCCGTCTGCCGTATGGGTGACGGTTTTTTTGAATTTGTCTTCATAATTGAGACGTTTCAGGTCTATCAGGCGGTGGAAACCCGTGAAGGCAAATTCCCGGCGACGTTCGTCCAATACGATGCGGAGCGCTTCGTCCTTGTCGGTTGCTGTCAGGGCTACGTTGTTTTTGATGCGGTTGTCACGCAGTTTGTTCACATAGCTCATTGCATTGTCTTTGGAGCCGACGCGGGCTTCGCATTCTGCGGCAATCAGCATGTTTTCGACAGAGGAGAAACCTACGTTCTGATAAGCATATAGAATATAGCAAGTCTCCCCGTAAAAATAATCGGTACGTCCCATGTTGACGGTATCGTCGGCATAAAACAAAGCACGGCGCTGGTCTGTCGCTCCTGCAGGCAGGTTACGCTCAAATGTTGCAAGAAAATCCTTGCTGACCGGAATGGTTACGCGTCCGCTTTGCAGACGGACAAATACGGCTTCCGGATTGTCATCCTTTTCGAGCATTGGTGTACCATCGGGCAAGATGATACGTCCCCAGGTAGTTTTATCCTTTGTCTGATAAGGGCACAAATCTTGCAATTTGTCGTTCAGTTTCAGTGCCTCTTTTGCTTCGGTGAGAGCATCATCATAACGTCCCATGTAGAGATACAGGCGGGCATAAAAAGAGTGAAGGCTGCCTGAATAGGGATGAAATAAGTTAATGGGGACTTCTTTCAGGCTTTTAGAAGCTTCTTTTAAGTCATCCTCTATTTGTTTGTATACTTCGGCAACAGTGGCACGGGTGTATGTTTGATCTACAAGATCCTTTGTGATCAAAGGAATGCCATAATCGGTTGCTGCCGTTTCTTTGTGATAGTGGCGAGCGTAGATGTTGACCAATGCCAGGTATTCGAAAGCACGCTGGTAGAGCGCTTCGGCGCGCAGGCGATGTTTTTCTGCATCGGTGGCATCGGTAGAGGAAAGCACGTTGTTGATAATAGTGTTGAATGTGTAAATACGCTCATAAGCGGCATTCCACAAGTTGTCATCTGACCCCGGCGTGTAAATCTGTCCGCCTTTGAATGAGTAGAGATTGCGCTCGTGGTCATCTTGGTTTGCATACGCCAGGTCGGCAGCAGAAACGGTATCGTCCAATAAATGCACGTCATCTGTCAGATAAAATGCATCTGTGCTCATGCAGCTATTGAGAGACTGACTGGCAAACAATTTCACATAGTCTTCAAAAGCTTCGGGAATAGCATACCCTTTCGGTTTGTTTCCCAAAAAATGGTCGCATCCTTGACTTACTATCAGTAGGGTGCAGAGTATCGTATAAATGTATTTTTTCATTATTGTCCTCATTTTAGAAATTAACTGATAAACCGAATGTCACATTTGCCGGGAGGTGAGAG
>ENA-ORPF01001069-ORPF01001069.1-human-gut-metagenome-genome-assembly--contig:-NODE-1069-length-24058-cov-3.964546_pt1 | contig 24058 bp, 13 predicted proteins | sample MGYA00242140_ERZ509070 | MGnify/ENA primary metagenome ERZ509070 (study PRJEB26280, sample SAMEA2338713) | human gut metagenome | biome: human gut; feature: human-associated habitat; material: faeces... | reverse complement strand
ATCTCAGGTCACGGTGAAAAGAAACGTTTCACTGTACGTAAGATGTCAGGAACTGTAGGTGTAGAACGTATCTTCCCTCTGGAATCTCCGGCTATCGACAGCATTACTGTCAACAAAGTTGGTAAAGTACGTCGTGCTAAATTGTACTACTTGCGTGCTCTTACTGGTAAGAAAGCTAGAATTCAGGAAAAACGCGTTAACTTGTAATACTGAATCTATTATTCCTTACATACAGAAAACCGATTCTCATTATGAGAGTCGGTTTTTTGTTTTTCTCCCTTTTATTCATCGAAGACTGCAAATTTCTCACTCAATCTGATTGAAATTCAACATCACAGCTGGTCATATTTCTCCAAAAACATCTTGAAAAGTCTAGAAAAACATCATCTTCTTTTCGAAAAATTTGTACGAATGTCTGTTCCTTTTGTACAAAAAATACATAAAACAACAGCATATTTTTTGAATGAATCAAGTTTTTAAGAATGATTCGTCCTTATATTTCCAAAGAAACCCTTTGCTATAATCATGAACACACTGATAATTCGTACAAATTTCACAAGACACACAGCCATATATATATCAGCAAAAAGCTTTATCGGGAAACAAAAAAATCGGACAGACTGTCTGAAATCCACCCGAAGAAAATAAAAAATTAAACCTTAAAATACTAATACCTATTTAAAATCTAAAACCTGTTTCCTGATTATATCGTCATTAACTTTAACATTTTCCAATACAAAATTATCAACACAGTCAACTTCTATTTTCGCATTCTTTTTCACCTTCAGATCCAAATTCTTAAAAGTAAAATCAGACAATTTATATTGATCGTCCGCCTTGGTCACATCAAACAAGACATCACATTCCATCGTGATATTCTGCATTGTTACATGACTGGAATAGGAATATGGTGTATCCTTACGCCCTTTCAGGTCGAAGAACTGCTTCCATGGCTTTGCAAACAAGAAACTGGAAACTGTGCCCGTAATCTCTTCTACGGTAATATATTCATAATTCTGCGGTGTATCGGGACGCATTTTCAGCCACAACAACCGTTTTGCATTATCCAGCCGACAACGGCGAAGGATTATATTATGATTATGTATTGACTCACTACCACAAGTCAGCGCACTATGGCAAAGACCATATATACAATCTTCAATAATAATATTGCGGTTAGCCCCATTATTCTCTTTATCTTGATCTGCCCAAGGACCTTTTCCACCCTTCAGTGCAACCGCATCATCATTGACAGACATATAGCAGTTTTTCACCAAGACATTGGTACATACATCAATGTCGATAGCATCAGAACTAGGAGCTTTTACAGGGAAGTGAGGTGCAAAAATATGGAGATTCAACAATTTTACATTTTCACAACGATACAAATGAGTAGTCCAAAATGGAGAATTCTCCAGACGAACACCAGACAACTGAACATCTTTCGAATCGGCAATATGAACTAAACGAGGACGCAGTTCTTCCAGATTCGTACACTTAGGATTCACCTGACGACGCAACCAGAAAGACTTCCAGTAACGCAGACCATTACCGTTTATACGTCCCTCTCCTGAAATCGTAAATCCGTCCACACCAATAGCATTGACCAACGCTGCAAAATACTTCAGATTCTGCCCTTCCATACGTGTATCAATGACTGCAAAATCGCTGATATCATCACTACCTTTCAGTGTTCCTTCTTTCTCTATATAAAGATGGGTATTAGGTTTAAAAAATAATGATCCACTCAAAAAAGTTCCCTGAGGAATATAAATCACCCCTCCCCCTTCCTGAGAAGCTTTATCAATCACGGCCTGTATCTGCTGAGTCTGTATGATTGTGCTGTCATTCAATACTCCATAATCTGTAATACGATAGCTTTTTCCTAAATCTTCCAACTTAACGATTTCTGTCTGACGAAACCAGTCGGGTATAGGAGTTCCGTCCGGGAAAACTTCTTTTGCTGAAGCCTGCAAAACGAACAAAGCTAAAGCAATAGAAACAACACATCTTGTCCACACTTTATTCATAGTATATTTTTTATAAAACAAATTATCTTTACTTTTCACATTGGCAAAAATAGAGAAAAGCCTATAACCTCAAAATAGAAAATCATACATTATCCTGATAAATTCGTACATTTTTACCCTAAAACGAGCTAAATGAATAAAATCAAAGACTATTGTATGATTTTCCATTCTATATATAAAGACAGACAACTATTTTTGTCAATAAACTTATATTACAATAACTAACAAGCAAAGACCATGAAAAAATTATTTATTGCAGCTTTAGCTTTCGCTTTGGGAGGGACAAATATTCTGCATGCACAAAATTTGCCCGACCAGAAAGAAACTCTGAACACTTTAATCAAAGTGAACAAACATTATATGAAGAATAATCCGGACTGCACACTACCCAGTTTTGTCAAAGGAAAGATGCGGGCAAGCAATATCTGGACACGCACTGTGTACTACGAGGGATTACTGGCTCTTTATTCCATTTATCCGGATACTGAATATTACGAATATGCTTATCAATGGGGGGATTTTCATAAATGGGGGATGTGGAGAGGGACAACAACCCGACATGCTGACAATTATGCCTGCGGACAAGTGTATATCGATATGTACAACCTCTGCCCTAAACCGGAAATCCTGCTAAATGTAAAATCTAACCTCAACATGTTAGTCAACACTCCACAAATCAATGAGTGGTGGTGGATAGATGCCATACAAATGGGTATGCCTGGTTTCGCCAAAATGGGTAAACTGACCGGAGAGCAGAAGTATTTCGACAAGATGTGGCAGATGTATGAGTATACACGCAACCAGCATGGAGAACATGGCATGTTCAATCAAAAGGACGGATTATGGTGGAGAGATCAGGACTTCGACCCTCCTTACAAAGAACCTAACGGAGAAGACTGTTATTGGAGCCGTGGAAACGGTTGGGTATACGCTGCCCTAGTCCGCGTACTCGATGAAATTCCTGCCAATGAAGTTCACCGACAAGATTATATAAACGACTTTCTGACTATGAGCAAGGCTATCAAAGCTTGCCAGCGTGAAGACGGATTCTGGAATGTAAGCTTGCACGATCCTAATCACTTCGGCGGAAAAGAGCTGACAGGAACTTCTTTATTTGTATATGGAATGGCATGGGGAATACACAACGGATTGCTTGATCGCGACGAATATCTGCCAATAGTACTCAAAGCCTGGAATGCAATGGTGAAAGACGCTGTTCATCCTGATGGGTTCTTAGGCTATGTACAGGGAACAGGAAAGGAGCCCAAAGACGGACAGCCCGTAACTTACGACAGCAAGCCTGATTTTGATGATTTTGGAACAGGTTGTTTCCTTCTGGCTGGAAGCGAAATTTATAAATTGAAATAAGTTGATAATCGTCATTCTATAAAAGAGGCTCAAAATGAAGTACAAAAGTAAAAATCTTATAGATTAAAACTTCGCAATAAAAAACTCCTGCTTTACCTTATTTATTACAATTATAGGACTAAAAGCAGGAGATTTTTTTATGTTTTGGCTTATAGATTGTAAATAAACTTATCTCTGTTTTTGATTTTGAGCCCCATCTCCAAAGAGTCTTTTCCAGTTTTAATAATTCAGCTTAATACTAGATAAAAGTGGTACCCTACAACTACTCCTCTTTCTCGCCTCTCAAATAAGATGACGGAGGTACTCCGAACTGAGTTTTAAAGCACTTACTGAAATAGAACGGATCATTCATTCCTATCTGATAAGTCACTTCTGCAACTGTATATTTACCTTCAGCCAAGAGTTCAACCGCTTTTTTCATACGTATAACTCGTATGTATTCATTCGGCGAATATCCTGTCACACCTTTTACCTTACGATAAAAAACAGTTCGGCCAAGTCCCATAATTGAAGCAAATTCATCGATTGTAAAATCCGGATCCGACAAATGCTCTCCTAAAGTTTCAGCCAATTTATCGGCAAACTCCTTATCACGGTCTGTTGTACAAATAGCCGGACGTACAGCATGAGGATCTTTTGAGAACTTTTCCCGCAAGCGGTCGCGCTGTTCTATCAGTTTAAATACTCGGGCACGCAACAGACTGCTACTGAAAGGTTTTGTTATATATGCATCGGCTCCAGCATCAACACCTTCCAGATGTTTTTCCTGAGAATTAAGAGCTGTCAGTAAAATAATAGGTATATGACTGGTATTAAAATCATTTTTCAATTTACGCGTCAGTTCAAACCCTGAACATCCGGGCATTAAAACGTCACTTATTATCAAATCCGCATCATAAACTTTCGCACGTTCCAGTCCGGAAGTTCCGTCAGATTCTGCTACCACTTCGAAATAAGGACTTAGCTCCTCTTTCAAAAACTCACGTACATCATTATCATCTTCTACAATCAAAATCTTACGCTTATTAAGTGGCTCCGTTGAGGTATTCTTTTCGTTTTTCTCATCTTCCGATATCTCCCAACTATCCTCTACCTGGTGTGCTTTTTCAGCTTCTATCTCTTCTTTCAGCAGAGCATTGTCAGGTATAAGGAAATCCTTACCCTCATATACGGAAGCATCTGTTGGAAGCACAACTGTAAACACAGAACCGCCACCTGGATTTTCTGCATATGATATCGCACCTTTGTGTACTTGTACCAGTTCATGAGTAAGGTGTAAACCTACCCCCATACTGCTGCTTGAAAAACTGCTCTGCATAAAACGTTTGAACAGCTCTCCACGCTTTTCTACGGGGATACCTACTCCTGTATCGATTACTTTCATTATCAGTTTATGATTCGCTTCGTCAACAGATACACTAAATTCAATTCTCTTATTAGAAGGAGTGTATTTAAATGCATTCGACAATAAATTATAGGCTACTTTATCAATATTACTTTTATCGATAAACATTTTATACGTTGACACAGAAGGAGAAAACACATACTCCATATTTTTCGACTCAGCAGCATCCTTGAAAATCAGATAAATTTCACGCAGAAATGCTATCACATCTGTTTCTTCAAGCGATAAACTTAACTTGTTATTCTGCATTTTGCGGAACTCAAGCAACTGATTAATAAGCCGCAGCATGCGTTGTGTACTTTTATCCATTACACGGACAGCCCCAACCATATCTGCAGGGATTTTCCTGGCACGATGAATGCGCTCCAAAGCCCCCTGTATCAGAGTCAGAGGTGTACGGAACTCATGCGATATATTTGTAAAAAACATCAGTTTATACTCTGTCAGCTGTTCTTCTACCTTAATTTTATTACGTAGAGTATTCATCTTCGATATTATTCGATAAGCCGCATATAAAACAGCTATACTCAATAGCACATAAATCAGCATTGCCCATGTCGTTTTCCAGAATGGAGGAACAACTATGATTTTCAAGACAGACTCATCCGACCATGTACCAGCTGTATTCCTTGCCTTTACATGAAGATGATAGGATCCTGGAGGCAGATTCCTGTAAGCTGCAAAATTCAATGAAGAAGGAGTACTCCAAGTATCGTCATATCCTTCCAGTTTATAAGCAAACTTCGACAACCCAGCATCTGAATAGCTGAATGTAGAAAATTCAATCACAAACGAATTTTGGTCATAATTCAGCCGGACAGACTCTGCATAAGCCAATGAAGCTTCCAATGGAGAATCCTTATCTCCCGGAATGACTGATATACCATTCAGTTTCAAATCCGTAAAAGTAACTTGCATAGGAGTATCTTTCACCGAAACATGCTTTGGATCTACAATAACAATACCTTGTCCTGTACCCAATGCCAGACGTCCATCTTGCAGCTTCAGAACACTGTTTTCACTATATACATTACCCAATATATAATCAGAAAAAAGATAATTTTCGAACGTAACAGTTTCCGGATTAAAACAAGACAAGCCATATTCAGTAGAAACCCATATCATCCCCTTATCATCTTCAATTAGGGCTTGTACCATACTGCTTACCAATCCATCTTGTGAAGTATAATGAGTAAACTCCAGCTTATCGTAATTATGACCGACAACAGACATACCAAATCCAGCTCCCGACTCAGCCAGCCACATATGTCCTTTCCGGTCACGTATTATCGCACGGATATCATTACTTTGCAAATCACCACTTTCTAACGAATAATGTTTATAGGCTTCCGAATCTGCAATCAGTTTATCCGGATCAAAGACAAATATACCTTCACTCGATCCGACCCATATCCATCCGTTGCTGTCCTCACACAACGTACGGGTTTCCCTCTGTCCGTAAGTACGAGTAAAGAAATGGCGGAACTCATACTTTCCATCCTGCGTAGGAACAGCCAGATTCAAACCTCCACCAAACGTACCTATCCACATACGACCTTTACGGTCTTTCAACATACAAAAAACATTATCCGATGAAAGCGACTTATCATTCAATTTATCATACCGACATTTTACATCTCCAATCCATACGCCTTCACCACGGGTAGCAATCCACAGATTCCCTTCATTGTCTTCACAAACAGCATAAGTATTTATATCATGATGAAATTTCTTTTTCTGAACCTCCAGCTTTGCATCATAAATATATAAACCGCCACTACGTGTACCTACCCAGATATCTCCACCAGAAGTAGAAGCAATCATACGCACCATATTCGAGCGGTCGGCCATAGAATCTTTTTCGGGATACACACGTGATGCGCCTTCATTCAATACACTCAACTTAGAAATACCCGCAAATTCAGAACTTACCCAGACACTTCCCGACCGGTCTTCCATCAGACATTGCAGATAATTGGAAGCCAATAGAGAAGAGATACCCGAATCGGATGTAAAATGCTGTATGCTTTCAGTAGCCGGATCATAAGCAAACAGTCCGTTGCCATATGTAGAAATCCAGATAATCCCCCGGCTGTCGTGCACAATGTAATATCGTTCCTTATCAATGAATCCAAGCTTGTCATAAGGCATTACCGAGAACACTTTCTTTTCTCCTGTATCCGATTTTATATAATACAAATTACCAGTACGGTTATATACCCAATAATCTCCTTTATCATCTTTTTTAACCTGTCCTTCAGGAATATTATAGTATGCCGGAGCAGACTCAACCTTAAAGGTCTTCATATCCAGACACAGCGTACCTTCTGAGGTCAAGATATACTGTTTCTGACCAATCCGGAAAAGTCCGGTCATCGCCCATTTTTTTGTTTTACGAGGAAGACTTCCCAAAGATTTCAGTTTTCCGTCTGTCTGAAAGTAAAACAAATCACCTTCTGATGTCACGAAAACAAGATTATCCTCGTAAAACATAGCCTTCCAATACGAATGAGATTCATCTACGGCCACCAGCTTGTTATCTTTCCAATAATAAACACCTTGCTGTGTTCCTATCCATACTCTATTTCCGTGCTGACGGATAAAATGAACATTATTGCTCTTCAAAGAGCCATTTTGTACGGTAAATGATGAAGAAGTGAAACGACCATCCTGACAGGTCACACGGCGACATCCGTGAGAAGCTCCCCATAACCACACAGCCTCTTCTGTTATAAAAAAGCCACGATAATGATCCTGATATTCTCCGCAACCGGTAAAATCGACAAAACAGTCATGCCTTAAATCATAACAGCTGATTAAATCGGCTGTCGTTGTAATCCACAAAAAACCATTCTGGTCTTCTTCCAGCACCTTCACTCGATGGTCTGCCAGAGAAATCTTTTTCGATTTCTGAGGACGAAAGGTGATAAGAGAATTACCATCATAACGATTCAAGCCATTCAGTGTGGCCATCCAGATAAACCCTTTACTATCTTGATAAATATAACGCACAGAATTGTTTGCAAGTCCATCAGCAGTAGTCAGTCGTTCGCTGCGAAGTTCGATTGCAGCCTTCGCCGAAAATGACGACAACAACAAACAGCCCAACCAGCATAGTATCCAAATCTTTTGGTTTTTCATACAGTATAAAAACAAATGTTTCTTGATGCAATTAACTAAGCACAAAATTACAAGAAAGATAAAACATAGCAAACAGAATCACACATCTTAGGTACGGTTTATACAATATTCTAGGAATATGTACTTTTGTACATTGAATTATATCAACAAAGCCCTTAATTTTGTTTCATCAAGACAAACCAATCATAAAATACCAATGAAAAAGAAAGACATACTGACAGCTCTATTGCTATTAGGAAGTACTGTACAAGCACAAAACTGGCCCGAAATAAAGCCTGAAGCACGACCGGGAAGCCGATGGTGGTGGATGGGAAGTGCAGTCGACCAAAAGGGACTTGCATACAATCTTCACAAATACGGTACAGCCGGAATAGGCAGTCTGGAAATAACGCCTATCTATGGTGTAAAGGGAAACGAACAGCGAGATATCCCGTTTTTATCATCCCGATGGATGGAAATGTACCAATACACCCAAGACGAAGCACAGAAGAACGGTATCGACATCGATATGAATACCGGAACGGGATGGCCATTCGGAGGACCGGAAATCACATTGGAACATGCGGCTACCCGAGCTATATTCGAGCAATATACTGTAACGGGGGGTAAGAAGATAGAACAACAAATAAAGATTACATCTCCTAAGGAACAAAAGCAACGCGAATTTGCCCAATTAAGCCGACTGATGGCTTATGCTGAAGACGGAACATGTCTGAACCTGACATCGAAAGTCAAAAACGGCAAACTCGAATGGAATGCTCCGAAAGGTGAATGGAAACTGATTGCTTTGTTCGTAGGCAAAACGCTTCAAAAAGTAAAACGTGCTGCTCCTGGCGGAGAAGGTTATGTAATGGACCACATGAATCCGGAAGCTGTAAAAGGATATTTCACCAAGTTCGACCGCGCTTTCGAGCAGAACAAAGCAACTTATCCGCGTACATTCTTTAATGATTCGTACGAAGTGTATAAGGCAGACTGGACTCCTCACCTGCTGGAAGAATTCGAACGCCGCAGGGGCTACAAACTCGAAGAGCACTTTCCTGAGTTTCTGGATGCTTCACGTCCGGAAGCAACTCGCCGTATCGTGTCCGATTATCGTGAAACTGTCAGCGAAATGCTGATAGACAACTTTACGAGCCAATGGACAAAATGGGCTCACAAACACGGTAGCACAACTCGCAATCAGGCACATGGTTCGCCTGCCAATCTGATAGATACGTATGCTTCGGTCGACATTCCTGAATGTGAAGGATTCGGTCTGACAGACTTTCATATCAAGGGGCTGCGCAAAGACTCTCTCACCCGACCGAATTTTTCGGATATTTCGATGCTGAAATATGCGTCCTCGGCTGCACACATAGCCGGCAAGCCTTATACTTCTTCGGAAACATTTACCTGGCTGACGGAACATTTCCGTACTTCTCTCTCACAGTGTAAGCCGGATATGGACCTGATGTTCGTATCGGGAGTCAACCACATGTTCTTTCACGGGACACCATATTCGCCACAAGATGCGGCATGGCCTGGATGGTTATTCTACGCAAGCATCAATATGTCGCCTACCAATAGTATCTGGCGTGACGCACCTACATTTTTTGAATACATAACCCGCTGCCAGTCTTTTCTGCAAATGGGACAACCCGATAATGATTTTCTGGTTTATCTGCCCATATACGATTTATGGGACGAACTTCCGGGACGACTTGTTTCGTTCGACATCCATAAAATGGACCGGTACGCCCCGAAGTTTATCAAGACGATCCAGACAATTATTGCCGGAGGATATGATGTAGACTATATCTCTGATGCTTTCATCAAGACGACACGTTGTGCAGACAATCAGCTCGTCACCAGTGGGGGTACACACTACAAAGCACTCATTGTTCCTGCCGCCCGACTAATGCCTGCCGCCACACTCAAGAAGCTGGTAGAACTGGCTCGTCAGGGTGCAACCGTGATTTTTGTAGAACAATATCCCGAAGATACTCCGGGATACAATCGTCTGAAACAAAACCGCGCCGCTTTCATAAACATCGCCGGACAACTTCCTGACGTCGATTCCTTTACACATACACAGACATTCACTCTCGGAAAAGGACGCATCATCGTCGGCTCCGACTATCAGCAGGTACTGGCACAGACGGGAACAGCCTCAGAAGAGTTGAAAACACGATGTGGACTTCAGTTTATCCGCCGCTCGAATCCCGAAGGGCATCATTATTTTGTTTCGTGTCTGCAAAACAAAGATATAGACGAATGGGTTACACTGAATGTTCCCGAAACGACTGCCATGTTCTTCAATCCGATGAACGGAGAAAGAGGCAAGGCACAAAGCCGGATAGAAAACGGGAAACTGCAGGTCCGTCTGCAACTGAAATCGGGGGAAAGCCTCATCATTCAGACATTCGACAAGTCACTGGACGAAGAACCAGCGTGGAATTATCCCGAAGAACAGACATACAGCCTGAGTCTGGACCACGGATGGAAACTGGAATTCGTAGAAAGCATACCAACTATAAACGGTCAGTTTGACATAGACTCTCCCACATCATGGACAGAACTGGAACAACCGGAAGCTAAAATCAATATGGGAACCGGCCGCTACTCCATCGAAATAAATATGCCTTCCATGGAAGCAGACGACTGGATACTGGATTTAGGTGACGTACGCGAAAGTGCGCATGTACGTATTAATGGAAACGATGCTGGCATAGTCTGGGCAGTTCCATTCCGGTTAAAGGTCGGAAAATGGCTAAAACCAGGAAAGAACCGGATAGAAGTCGAAGTAACCAATCTGCCAGCCAACCGTATCGCTGATATGGATCGCAAGCATATAGAATGGCGTATCTTTAAGGATATCAATATGGCAAAGCTGAACTACGTAAAAGGCGACTACAAAAACTGGGATGCGATGCCTTCCGGTCTTAACGGGAATATACGCTTAATACCAGTAAGTTACAAGGAGTAAAAGCCGTTTTACCGGATAGTAAAACTCAACGTTCAGCAAGGAATAAAAAGACTTCAGCAAGTCTCTTTTAAAATATGCTCAAATTTCAGCCGGAATTTGTACAACACATAAAAAACATTTGTACAAACTTCCGGCATTTTTGTACAGAAATAAAAAAAACATCAGCATGTTTTCACATAAACATGCTGATGTTTTTACCCACTTATGGTCAGATTTTCTTTCTATCGTTGTAAAGTAACTCCCATCAACCCGATAACTACGTCATTAGCAACAGCTTCAAGGGTAAGCGATTCAAGCGTTTTTTCCGGATCGAGCGACATATCCAGCAGGACTCCTGCTCCGCCTTCTATCTCACGACCGTACACGCCCGTTATACCTAACTCTTTTCCCAGGTCACGACTTACTTTTCCGGTTCTCAGATGTAAGCGATACGGACGAGGTTCAGGCACTGTAAATGCTTTTCCATCTACATAAAAATCCTGTTCTATCGGACACCAGTTATCCGGATTAGTCAGAGACAGTTTGGTATACGTACCGTCGGTATAACGCACTTTCAGTACCCCATTTGCAATGTGACACTGCATATGATTGGTACTTCCGGCAAGCAACAAATACGCATGCGACGCTTTTCCTGCAAGCGGAATACAAATACTGTCTGGATAATTGTCCCACAAAGAAGTAAATGCAATATTATTTCCTTCTTTCATCAGGCGGAACGGAACACCCAGCGAAGTATTAAACCGGTTGTCACGAACCAGATTCCGCAATCCACTGTCGTCAATCGAAGCACTCAGCAACGGATGACACCACTCCCCTATGCCCTGCACAGGAAGCTGCAAGGTAGTATACGGAGAACGCGGAGAGAAATATTGTTCACGGAAAATAGAAGTAACCGAATCGTTCAAGTATTTATCCATATCAATCATACGGCAGGCAGATGTATTCACCTCCGAGAAATCCTCTCTCGCTGCAACATTGGGAGACTGGATAAAGACATTTACCGGTTGCCACCAGTCCATATCTCCTTGTCGGGTACGGACAAAGAAAGTATGATGTCCTTCTACCCCCTTATTTATGTTTGTGCTGTAACTGTTTCCTTCAATCGTTGTAGATGCTGAAATACCCTGCGGATCGTAAATTTCACACAGTTGGATTCCCTGAGGCGCGCGAAGTGAAATCTGTCCGCCAGCATCAACGTTCAGTTCTCCGACAACAAGTGTCTGCAAAGACTTTCCTTTCCAACGAATAGTTATTTCGGCATTTTCCGTTTCGGGAGCTACCACGAGTAATTCCGGACTGCCACTTGCAGCTTCAACCAAACTCCAGTCCGCTTTCTTTCCGTTCACTTCAACCGAAGCCACTTTCTCGCGAACAGCCTTTATTCGAAGTCCGATTTCTAATGGTTTGCCGAAACGCTGGGTAATTTGATAAGTATCTGTATCTTTTTCTCTTGAGAAATGATAGGTCACATCCGGCGTTGCAAGCGATGCTTTCTTCCAGTCGGACGGAAATCCCGGACGGATAACCAGCTTGTCGTTCATCAAATCGGGCAAAATGCCATACACACCCTGAATCATAACGCGTGAAGCAACTCCTACAGGATCGCCAAAATCACGGTAACACTCCCCACGGGCAGCATCGTAAAAACTGATCTGCCCAAAGTTTCCGGGACTGTCGCCTAGATACATGCCATCGAGAACAGAGCTTTTCAATAGTTTATATCCCTCACCAGAGCGGCCTGCCTGGAAATAAGCAAGGGCTGTATGCATCACTTCGGCAAAGGCTACATTGTTGATGCTCCACGAATAAGGCAGCCAGTTGGTGGTAGAGATTGTAGCATAACCTTCATCCTTCAGTCCCTTTCCTTCAACCGGAATATGAGGAATCTGCGTATCAACATACCGTGTTGCCTGATAAGCCTGAAACGGGTTAGCCGTTTCGCTGTCCAACGCATGATAAATCGTCCAGACTCCTGCACTCTCATGCAAACGCTTGTGCCCCATGAAATCCTGATATTCCGCCCAATGACCTTTATCAGACAACCATAAACGCTTATTCATTGCAGCCAGAATACGGTCAGCCTCTTTCTGATACGGTTCCGGATTCTCCCCTATCTTACGGGCTATTTCCGCAGCCATCTTATTGGCACGATAGTTATAGGCAGACGAATGCGTCACTGCCCCACTGTTATAATACAAGGCATCGCTCGCCCAAATACAAGCATACGCATCATACAAGCCGTCATTGTCGGGGTCATAATTCAGTTTCTCCCAGGCAAGATGACGAGTTATGACTGGCCACATTTGGCGGGCATATTCCAAATCACCTGTCCAGTTGAAATGCCACAACAATTCATCGATATAACATAAGTTCATGTCATAGTGATGCATCTGATTGTTTCGACGTGGATTACGACAAATATATCCGTTACTATACTGAGGAGTTCCCCATTTTTTAACAGAACGTGCCAAATGCAAAGCAGAATCCTGTGCCGGATGCCGAATCGTATTGGGTACATCGGTTACCTGACTGACAGCATAAGCATCGAAATGCTTACGGGCACGGTCGTGCCATCCCAAAGCATCTCCCGTATAAGCAGCACGCCATCCGCTTAGCGGCATGCGCCATCCTACCGCTCCATGAAGCCAGACCTGCCCGTCCCAAATACCATCGGCAGCAACAGCCAGTGCTCCGCCCAGCGTATTGAAATAAGGATCGGGAGTAGTAAAACGGATACGCGAAGCCAGTGCCTTTCGAGCATCCTCAGCTTTCTGATACAAACGTCTTCCCTCATCAAGCGGAACAAGCTTTAAATCCAGATTCTCCAACACCAGATAAACCTCATCTGTCAACGGCAAATCGTACTCTTTCTGCATTTGAGGCTTTTCGGGGGCTTCGAAACATCCAGGAGGATCGGCTCCCATATCACCGTTACGACTCAGTTTCTTCGCCCGGATTTCAGAGATAAAACAACGCAAAACCATATCCTCCGCCAAATCTTTCGCTGAGAATCTCCAGACAGCTCCGTCAGCATCCGGAAAAGCCAATACGGACACAGAAAGCGTTCCTTTTCCAAAAGCCGCATCTTTCAGCAGATACGTACGTCGGCCGGCAGTATATCTAGCTTCACAAAATTCAATTGAATCGAGAGCGACTGTCAGTCCCCTGCCTTGCAGAAGGAAACGGATATGCTTGCTGTTACGCTTATCGTATGCAGCAAAAACCGGACGGTCGCTTGTTTCAAGACGAAAAGGTGACCAGCTTCCGTACAACGCTCTGGAAAACCGGTTCTTCCCGTTTATACACACAAAATCGTCCCCCTCGGGATAATACTGAAGCGTACGCTCAGCCCCTCGTTTATGCTCATTGTAAGAAGTCGACTCGATAAAGTCGCCGATCTTTTTAGCCTGTTTGGTTTGTGCCGGTAAGGAAACAGTTCCCAGTGCCAACAGCCACACAAACGAAAACAAGTTTCTTTTATTCATTTTTCAAACAGCTTTATTCATTCTAAAAAAATACAGATTAACCAGAAGTCATTTACTCTTGAATACTTCCAGTTAATCCGTATTCTCTAAACATATTCAATTTATCATGGAAGTGGCTTCAGACCTTCCCAACGCACATTCCATTTACCATCTTTCGGGAATCCCGGATTTACACCTTCAGAACCATCCCAACCGGCACACATCATCGCTACCGCAGTAAGCAATCCACCATTGCCTGGCAAATATACACGCAGACGTCCATCCTGATAGTTATGTCCGTTTACCAAATAAGTATTGGTACGCTTATCCATGAGCAAAGCCCCTACAGCCTTCTCAGGTTCACCCAGACGAGCAGCATCCATGGCAGTCATCGGATAGTCCCATCCCCATGTCTTGTTCCAGTTCCAGTTATCCCATACCCAGTTCAGCGTATTCTTCATATATTCAGGATTGACCAGCTTATTCATCGGCAAAACACCTACTGCTCCAAGCACAGCCATATGATCGGATGTAAAACGGATATCCTTATATGTATCGACAGCTGTTTCGGCAGCCAGATACAACTTGTCATCATTATAAGCAAGAGGAGAAAGCTTTTCTATCAGTGTATCCCATTCAGGCACACGTTCCATTCCAGCACGTTCGCGCCAGGTCTGTGCGGTCTGCATACCGAACAACCAGTATGACAATTCAAACGGAGGATTTACCGTATCGGCAGCACGCAATGTTTCTTGTGCGGGAATAGCTCCTTTCAGAATATAGCGGTCGTGTTCCTTATCGTAAACAGCAAACGAATACATGAACTCGGCTGTCTTCTGAATCAGATCATTGTATTTCTTAATCAGTTCATCCGATGGATTGGCACGATACAGAAGCTCTGCCAGATAAATCAAATGTGGCTGCTGCCAGATAAGGAAGCTTCCGACATTGGAAGGTGCTTCCATTCCGCTAGGATCTGTCATCTTCATCCAACGTATTCCTTCGAATCCTTGACGTTTTGCTATTTCACGGGCAACTGGCTCAGCCTGATGATACCATGCCAATGTACGGTCGAGCAGTTCAGGATGTCCCCATAAAGCGAATTGTGCCTGATGCCACCAAATCATTTCCATATGGAACTTGCCAAACCAAGAATTATAAGTAAGCCCTGTTTCTTGTGGAGGAGTAGAACCTGCACACTGAATTGCAAGCAGGTATTGACTCAAAACAACACGACGCTCCAGTTCTTTTGCTCTAGGATCGGTACAGAGAGAGAAATCAGCTACCCCACCTTTATTCCAGAAGTTATTCCAATATTCGGACGAAGCCTTCTCCGCTTTAGCAAATGTAACAGCAGGAGTCTTGGATCCCTCCGGAGTAAACTGACAAGTAAAAGCCAGAACAGTATCAGCAGGTGTCAATACAAAATAGTTTTTACTCTTCTCTGCCAATATAGCTTTTCCTTCCCAACGGATAGTTACATAGTAAGTTGTAGCATCAAGTTCACGCTTCAGTACAGCCGACTGCTCGTCTTGACAGACAAGAGTAGTAGTATGTTTATCGTTTGCATTCCAGTTACACGCATCATCACAATGTCCACCTGTAGGATAAGGGAAATGGAATTTTATTCCAGGGTGTGACTGAGATGAAACACGGGCAGCAATCATATCATATTCCGGATGACAAACAGTCTGCACATAGTACGGAACGTCTGAAATACTGAAACTACTGCTCACCTCTCCATTCCACATATCCAGTTTATGTTGGATATTCTGCAATTGAGAAACCGTAACACCATCTTCCAGTTCCAATCCCACAATACCCAAATGCAAACGGTGAGGATTAACACGAAGCCAATTGGATGCCTCACGCTGACGTCCTTCTTCTTTAAATTGACAAGAATATATCTCCTTATGTCCACGGTCAAAATCGTATTCTCTCCAGGCATCCTCCGGCTTGTATCCATCAGGGTTAGCAAAACTATGCCAGCCCCACTGACTCTGTGTTCCTAAAGGTACACCATTTTTATATACGTCGGGAAATGTTTGTAGTCCGGTAATATCCGTTGTAAAAGCAAACTCTCCATTACCAACAGACAAAGATGCCAATGAATCTACAGCCGTCACAGAGGGATTGTTGCGGGTAACCAACGCATGACGGTCGATAGGTTCTTGCTTTTCAGTGCTGCACGCTGCTAAAGTCAGGGCAGCAAGTGAATAAATCAGTTTTTTCATGTATTCTTAATTTTATTTCTTTAAGTTAATGTAGAACCTTGAATAATAGCATATTTATGTACATTGCGAATATAAAGCATATTAGTAATATCAAGCATAGAATAATGTACATTCTACTAGAAAAAGATACAAATGCACGAAAAATATACCCTTTTAAAGAAAAATTCTATCTGTTCAGATTATTTATTTACCAAACTGTTCAGATACATTTCTATGTTAGTATAATTTTTGTCAAGTACAAAAGATGAAGCATCACTAGCATCCTGCGGATTCAACTTATGTTCTTTTTCCCACTCGTCAGGCATACCGTCACCATCACTATCTTGTAAAGGAATACCTTTTCTCAACTCAGGCCAACCTCCTGCTTGAGCGGGTGTATCAATAAAACCATTGTTTCCATACAGCGAAACACCTTGTTTTATCTGACTGACTATTTCGCTGTCATAACTGTCACGTATCAGGCTGCAACCGGCTTGTTCCAACACTTTACGATATGCCTCCTGAGGTGTATCCTCCTGAATAGGCTCGTATGCAAAAGGAAGACTAACCAGACAAGCAAACGAATCTTTGCCAAAAACACCTTTTCTGTTGTCTTCAGAAACTGCTACATTCCCTTCTAATATATTACCACTTATATAATATTTTCCTGTACCGTCTTCAGCTACATCCAGCAGTTTATAAGGACATTGAGTACCAGGCCCCGGTTTATAATAGTTGGCTACCATATTAATTTCACCATAACGTCCGCCTCCATAAGCCGCTTTAAATCCCCAGTTAAAGACAACATTATTACGGAGATCTACCATTTTCGTGCTATCAACCGATGAAAATCTCGGATTACGGCTAGAATGATTTGCCAATAAATTGTGATGAAATGTCGCTTTATAGCCACCCCATATACCTCCAAAGCCATGACATCCTTTGGTATGAACAGAACATGTAAGACTCTGGTTAATCATGCACCACTGTACCGTCAGGTTCTTAGTCTTATAAATCGACAAACATTCATCAATCGACCAACTGGAGGTCAGATGATCCAGAATAACATGATGCTGTCCGTAACGTCCTCCACCTATACCGTCAGCGTCAGTTTTATATTTATCACCTACCCTGACACGAATATAGCGTATGATTACTTCGCTTGCATTCACAATTAAAGGATTATCTTTTAGACAAATCCCATCTCCCGGTGCGGTCTGACCGGCAATCGTAATACTATCATGATTGATACGTAGAGGAGTTTTCAATTCAATCGTACCATCTACATCGAAAACAACAATTCTAGCCCCGCTCTGCTCTACAGCTTCCCGAAAACTGCCTTTACCGGAATCATTCAGATTAGTGACTTTTATCACTTTTCCACCTCTTCCTCCTACCGTATATTTTCCATAACCTTCTGCTTCGGGGAAAGCCAGGTGCTGTGCTTGAACATAGCTAAACATCCCCAACAGAATGTATAGAAACCCAATTCTTTTAAAAAACATATCTACAATACTTCGGTAAATTTTTACCGAAAAATTAAAAGTTAAACAATAGAACCGGCAAAAGTCGGTTCGAAAACGCTAAAGAGGTCATTGAAATGTTGTCAAAACGAATGGTTAAGCATGAAGAAATGTGCTGAAAAAAGTGTGCTAACCTGCTGATAATAAAGGTGAAAAGTATTGCATAATTCGTTAGTTTTTAGTAAATTAGAAGTCTTGTACACATCTAATTATGACTAAAGAAACACTCCTTATGCAATACCAATCTGAGTGCCTGTCGGCTCTCAAATCAGTTGCAGTACTGTCCCCAAGAAAATTAACATCCAGATATAACATACTGTAAATTAACTATATATAAATAAAAATAGACTCGGAGGATTTGAAAATCAATTCAAATACCTATATTTGGCTCATTGAAAATCAAACTGTTATGAAAAATCCTCCGTTCGTTTTTAATCAGATAATCCAATGAAATGAATCAGATGTATTCTTTCTTGTTAGGGTAAAGCATAATATGGTTTATGAGATTATTCGGGACTGTCCTGTAACGGGTGCAAGGGTTCTTGCTGACAATGTGATTAAATTTACAAGTCGTTGGGCTTCACATGGATATCCCTCTGAATTACGCATGGTTACATATTACAGTCCTGAGAAAAACCACACTTTTAAATTCATAACCAATCATATGGATATTGAAGCTGCAACTTTAGCACTTTTGTATATCTATAGATGGGAAATCGAACAGTTCTTCAAATGGATTAAACAGCATTTAAGAATAACAAATTTTTTTGGCTATTCAGAAAATGCTGTTATTATACAAATTTACACGGCATATATTACATATTGTCTGCTCGCATTAACTGCAAATGAGGTAAAATTCAAAGGTAGTTTATACGATTTCTCCAACCTGATAAGCACATGTGTAACAGAAAAGGAATGGCTATATGCTATTATCGATCGTTATAATGGAATAAACGATGTAGGGTTATGTACACAACAGCCTTCGTTATCCGGTACAGTATAGCAATCAAATCCCTGAATATTAACAAAATAACTATTGATATTTTCTTGGGACAGTACTGCTATATAGTCCGTGTTGCCCGTGCCTTTGAGGAAGCATATCAACAATGTAGCCCCCGGAAGATGCAAACGGAACGCCATAACACAGGCGTTTGAATAACACATCCTCCAAATGGAAAGAGGATAAATGAACGGTATAATGCCAATGACTGCGAACATCTCCGAAGCGATAAGTCCATATACCACGAGCCCCCTCGGCGGTGTCCGAGAGGGCGTATGAGTTATGCGATTGAAGCCTTACGGTCGAGACCTTAGGCTCGATTCACGAAAGCGCGGCGGCGATGCCGCAACTCCATAAAAGAGCCCAGACAATCTCTGCCGGGACTCTCATTCTTGCATGAATTACATTATATTTGCTACTGTCTATTGACAAACTTTAAACGTCCTTTTCTTTCCGTTTATACGTAATTTAACCTTCGGATTAGAGAATTGTGTTAAATGAGGAAAGAATATGGTCACAGTAGCCACGCCATTCTCAACTTTTGTACTGATTGAGGTGGCTTTATACTCCTTGCCATTACGAGAAGGAATGAGAATCACATCGGAAACAGTATATTGACTTCCGGCCTTATCATCAATAAAGACGATAGTGGTTTTGTTGTCGTAGTTGTTGAATCCCTGACAGTGGGGCCTTGCATACGCAGTAAGACTCAATGCTATGCCTAAAAGTAAAAATATCAAATATTTCATGGCAATGTGGTTTTAGAAACGTGATTTTTCTGAATTACCGGCACCTGTTCCGCGATAGCGGTCACGGGTTGTGTTGAATCGGTATTGAAGTGTTAGCATTACCGAACGTCCGGGAGAAAAATTTTTCTGCTGTATCTGAACAGCATCACTACATAGATAGAAGTTCTTTTTGGCAGAGTCGAAAAGGTCTTTGGCCTCGACTGTCACACTGAAAGCGTCATTGAAGAATCCTTTGTATATCTTGGCGTTAACGTACCACGGGGTATTTGTCAGGCGCGTATTGTTGTCCCAACCGCGAGTCATAAGTTGAGCATCAACGTTAAGCCATATATCAAAAGGAAGATGAACCGCATTCTGCCACTGCAATATGAAGATCGGTGTGTTCATATTCACCGGCTCGCCATTTACAGGCAAAGTAAGCCATTGCTTCATCATACCGACGTTCACTTTTGGTTGCCATACTCCCACTTGGAAATTACCTCCGACGAAAGTTTGTAGATAATGCCGATGATTGAGATTTGCGGTACGGATGATTGTAGCCTCGCCATCTTGTCCGTAAGGTTCGGTGATATGATAAACGCCATCCTTGAAGTAGGTGTAAGAGAGTTGTGCGAAGAACCGGCGCCATTGTGCCATATATTCTACAGTCTGCAACTTCGTCGGCTTCAGATATGGGTTGCCTGTTTCATAAGTCAGACGATTTATATAACTTACTGCTCCGTCAAGCTGACCATATCCGGGACGTACCGTCTTACCGGTATAGTTCAGTCCCATTCTGACTTTGCCTACTTGCGTAGCGATATTGAGAGAGGGGAATATGTTATTGTAGCTTTTGCTCTGTCCGTCTTTAAGAAGTCCCATCTCATAATAGTTGAACTTCACATATTCATAACGAAGACCGATTCCAATCATATAGCGTCCGAATCGTTGTCCCAATTCTGCAAACACAGACATATTGCTCTCGTCAACACGATTGTGGGCATCAGGGATATCGAGTATATTGGCAAAAAAGAGATTAGTGGTTCGGGTATTCGTATATTCTTCACCAACCTCAATTTGCCCCTTCCATAGTGGATAAGTCATAACCAGTTTTTCGGCGAACATACGGTTGCGGTTCGTTGATGTGGTGTTTACCTCGCGGTCATCGCCCATTTCGCTGAGCTCATTGTTAAATGACAGTTCACGACTCTTATACCATAAATAATCGGCATTAAAATCGATGTTGAGTTTGCCGATGATACCGTTGTAGTAGAGATTTGCATAGTGACGAGGAATAGCCGTAGATTGGTTGCGGACGTCTGAGTTATAGCGGTCGAGCAACGCGCCCTCCTGCCATATTTCACTTGGGATTGCCCCGTCGGTATGGTGGCGGTTCCAACTGTTCTGATAGTATGCACCAATGCTGTGGCGGTCGTTAATCATGTATGAAAAACCGAGTTTACCAGTCATGTCATTATACGACTCTTTGCCGACAGTACTGACGTACTGACGATAATTTCCTTGTGATGTGGTGGTATTCATGTCATTCAGACGGTCAAAACGTGTGTTTCCTCTCCACCAGCCGTAGTTAGCGAAAATTTCAAGTCCGCCTGTGCGGTATTTGAAATCGAGGGAATTACCAGTGCGGAAGTAATGCTGGAATCCATTATCGGTTCGTAGTGTTACGCTAAAGCCGTCTCCTTTGGGCGGTTTCATCCGGATACGTATAACCGATTTCACATTTGCCGCGTAAGCGGCCCCGGGATTGGTGATGACTTCAACATTTTTGATGTCGCCGGAGTTGAGTTGAGCGAGTTCCTGGAGGTCTTTGACTTTGCGGCCATTTATGTATATTTCAGGAGACCCTTTGCCAAATACTTCAAGAGAACCTCCATTATCTACTACCATCGGCACACGCACAAGAACATCTTTGGCCGTTCCGGCGACGGCAAGCAAGCTTCCCTCAACATTAGTGACAAGTGCATTTCCTTTCATTGTTGTTGATGGACGTGTGGCTTTCACCACCACTTCTTCGAGTTCGACCGTTGACGGAGCGAGTCTTACTATTCCCATATTTCCGGCAGAAGGCACTTCGGAAGAATAGGTCTCATAGCCGACAAATGAAAATTTGGCGGTGAGATTTTCATTAACGTCGGTTATAATAGAGAACCGGCCGTCGGTGTCGGTTACGGCACCGGTCACATAAATTGAGTCGCGGTATAATACGACATTTACGAAGTCGAGAGGAGTGTAGTTTTCATCCACTACTTTTCATGTTATCTCCCGGCAAAAAGCGGGGACGGTTGCCATAATGGCGATGAGAAATAAAAGAAGCTGTTTCATATCAGTGTCAAATTTTTATCGTCTTTTAAGTTTAATCAGTTCATCTATGAGGCAGTCATCTAAATTGATGCCTTTCTCCTCGAACTTGTCGCTTATCTTTTGCTTGACATCTTCAAGCACCTTTGAGTCAAGGTCTTCCCAAGCATAAATCTCCGAGCAATCACTGTTGGTTGTAACTCTTGCATTACGTTCTATTCTGTTACCGATAGAGTCTGTGTCGTAGAATATGATTACAGTCCTGAGTCTGTTATCATCGAGAACATAGACATCAGACATTCCTACGTATTCTATTTTGGGAACAGAGTCCAGATAAGCGAGCATCGCGAGTTCAAGATTTTTATCTCTAAGGTCTCCTTTACCTGAGTCTGAAGAGCATGAAGTAAAGGAGAGAAATGCCATCAATATTACGATGGCGAGGATTGAGAATAACTGTTTCATTTCGCATCAGTTTTTAATGATTTTCTGATGCAAAATTACACCTAAAGGGGTCTTAACTCCAAATATAAAAGTCTTAATACAAGAGATGCAACCAACTGATTATCAGTAGTTGCATCTCTTAAAAGTCTTAATAAACCGCCTTGTGGTCTAAAGAATCTCTTAATCCCTGTTCCGATTAAGCAGATACCCGACAATATCTTCTTTCTCCGGCACCCCGAGTTTCTTTCTTATGGAGGTTTTACGTACGTAGATTGTAGATGTGGTCTGACCTGTGATCACACTTATTTCCTTTGTTGAGAATCCTGCCACCATAAGCACTATTATCTGTTCCTCTTTCGGACTCAGGGCACTCCCGTATCTGCTGTGAAGTGTACTGTAAAAACCGGAATACAGATTATCGATAATCTTAAAGACATTTTCCCAGTCGACGAGTTCCCCGTTGGTTTCGCCATCAATAGATGAGATTTTACGAAGGATCTCCCTATTCTGTTCAGTAGGAGTCTCGGCTACCATCTTGATAATGCCAAGCTGCTTAAGCATGACACTACGCAATACAGAAGAATCATTGATTTCACTTTCTTGAGCGGACGGAGCGGATTTATACTCGTCCACCATTTTTTGCAATGCCTCAATACGTTCCTCATTTTCGCGCTCGCACTGACGGCGCGTTATAATAATCCAGAACGCGACGGCCACCACAAGCAAGGCGACAATGCCGACTATCAGTATTATCACTGTCTTATGTTCACTTTCCGCTTTTAGAGTCAAAGCCCTGTTCTGCTGACGTAATGCACCTCGTTCCGACTCCCATTGCGAGGCTTTCATGCGGTTGTAGCGTTCACTCTGCCGATTGTTCAATCCATTTATGTGCGTGAGCTTGATGCTGCCAGTCTGCTTGAAATCCAATATGGCATGAATAAGATTGCTGTAACTGTGGAAATAGGCATCATCCTCTCCCCTCAGCCCGACAGCGAGACTGTCTGCAATGGTAAGATGACGTAATGCCCGACCGGTATCGCCGCAATTCAACGCATTTACGGCATATTGGAAATGAAGTAGATCCGCTGCTCCATTATCGGGTCCTGCTTTTCGGAAAATTTCATCAATAATAGCGTTGCTTTCGGCATTATTCCCTTGTTCGGTCAGCAACTGTGCACGCTCCATTTCAAACTGGAAATGCTTGTCTCCCCATCTGTTCTTACGGGCGTAGTCTATAAGTTCATCTAAGATATAAAGGGCAGAATCCGGTTCACCGGCATATTCGTATCCCGTCAAGAGCATATATTTTGCCTCAATTTTTCTCAGAGTGTCTGATTCGAGAGCTTCAAGTCTTTTGGCGAAAGGCACAAGCTCCCGCCCTTGATACTCCGCCGCCCCGAGCAATACACGGGTCCTCAATGTCTGAACCATGATTGAATCATGGACATTCGGCAAACC
>ENA-ORPF01001049-ORPF01001049.1-human-gut-metagenome-genome-assembly--contig:-NODE-1049-length-24306-cov-4.176075_pt1 | contig 24306 bp, 25 predicted proteins | sample MGYA00242140_ERZ509070 | MGnify/ENA primary metagenome ERZ509070 (study PRJEB26280, sample SAMEA2338713) | human gut metagenome | biome: human gut; feature: human-associated habitat; material: faeces... | reverse complement strand
TCCTTTACAATCGATGATGGAGATTTAGTTTGTTTAATAGGAGAATCCGGTTGTGGTAAAACAACAACTTTAAAAATGATTAATAAATTGTTAACTCCAACATCAGGAGAAATAACCATCAATAAACAAAATATAAAAGCGATTAATGATATTGAACTAAGAAGAAAAATGGGTTATGTCATTCAACAAACAGGTTTATTTTCTCATATGACAATTCGTGAAAATATAGAAATCATAGCCAAAATAGAGCATATGCCAGAGTCAAAAAGACAAAAAAGAGTAAAAGAAATGATGGAAATGGTAGACTTGGATGACAAATTATTAGATCGTTATCCCAATGAACTATCTGGAGGACAATTGCAAAGAATTGGCATTGCAAGAGCTTTTATGACAGATCCTAAAATTATTTTAATGGATGAACCATTTAGCGCTTTAGACCCCATGAGTAGGACAGCTTTACAAGATGAATTGTTAAAGATTCAAAAAAAATACCACAAAACGATTGTTTTTGTAACGCATGATATGGATGAAGCCATTAAATTAGCCGATAAAATAGCTATCATGGATCAAGGAGAACTAGTACAATATGATACACCAGAAAATATTTTAAAACATCCTGCAAATGAATTTGTAAAAAACTTTGTAGGACATAAAAGAATCTGGAATTCCCCAGAGTATATTAAAGTAAAAGATATTATGATAACAAGACCTATTACTTGTAAAGAAGATGATTCCAAATTTTATTGTATCAACAAAATGCGAATGAGTAGAGTAGACTCATTGATGGTTATTAACGACGAAAGACAATTACTTGGCATTTTATATGCAGAAAGTTTAAGTTTAAAAAATCGTAAATTTAAAGGAATAGAAGATTACATTGAAAAAGATTTTGTCTCAGTAAAAGAAAACGATTCGATTGTCGATTTAGCAAAAATTATTAAAAATACCAAATCAGCAACTATACCAGTCGTAGACAATAAAAAAAGATTAACTGGATTAATTACGAGAAGTAGTCTAATTACCGCATTATCACAACAATTTGTAGAGGAGGAGAAATAATGGATTTTATTAACTATATGATAGAAAACAAAGACCAAATCATATCACTTTGTATTGAACATATCGAATTAACTTCTCTTGCTCTAATCATAGCTATTATTATTGGTGTACCAATTGGTATTCTAATTAGTTATAAGAAAAAATTAAATAAGCCAGTTTTAGGAATTACCAGTGTTACTCAAGCAATTCCTAGTATGGCTTTACTAGGATTCATGATTCCATTCTTAGGAATTGGAACTGCACCTGCAATTGTAGTAGTTGTTTTATATTCATTACTACCAATTATAAAAAATACATATACGGGTATTTCAAACATTTCTCCTGCAACCATAGAAGCAGCTACTGGTATTGGTTTAACGAAAGGACAAATCTTAACAAAAATTCAAATTCCTCAAGCACTACCAATTATTATGGCCGGAGTTAGAATTTCTTCAGTAAGTGCCGTAGGACTAATGACCATGGCAGCCTTTATTGGTGGGGGAGGACTTGGATATTTAATCTTCTCCGGTATTCGTACAGTAAATAATTATCAAATCTTAGCCGGCGCCATACCTGCTTGTATTTTAGCCTTATTAGTAGATTATTTCTTTGGAGCAATAGAAAAATTAGTGACACCAATTAGTTTGCAAAACGAAGATAAATCAAAAGAAAAAATAAGAAAAGAACGTCGTAGGAATAAAATCATCGTAATAGCAACAATTATTGTAATTGGTCTATTATTTTTAAGCGAAATAGATTTTTCGAAAAAAAGTGAAGATAGCATAAGAGTAGGAAGCAAAGATTTTACAGAACAAGAAATCTTATGTTATATGACTTCTCATGCTATTGAAAATAATACCGATATTAATGTAGAAACAGAATGTAATTTAGGAGGAGCTCAAGTAGTATTTTCAGCTCTTACAAATGATAACATAGATTTGTACATTGATTATGCTGGAACGGATTACACAGATATCTTGGATCATAAACCAATATCTGATGTAGACAAAGTATACAAAACAATCAAAAAAGAAATGAAACAAAAATACAATATCGAAGTTTTAGACCAGATGGCCTTTAACAACACTTATGCACTAGCAGTAACGAAAGAAACCGCAGAGCAATATAATTTAAAAACCATTAGTGATTTAACAAGAGTATCAAATGAATTAACGATAGCTCCAACATTAGAATTTATCAATAGAGAAGATGGACTACCTGGACTAAAAAAAGCTTATGGACTAGAATTTAAAGATACGATTGGAATAGATGGAAGTCCAAGATATACAGCTTTGCAAAATAATAATGCCCAAGTCATTGACGCTTTCACAACAGATGGTTTATTAAGAAAATTCAACTTAGTAGTATTAGAAGATGACAAAAACTTCTTTCCACCATATAATGCAATTCCATTAGTAAGAGGTGATACCTTAAAAGAGTATCCAGAAATAGAAGATATTTTAAATAAACTAGGAACTTATTTAACAGATGAAGTTATGCAAGATTTGAATTATCAAGTAGATGAACTAGGAAACAGTCCAGAACAAGTAGCCATAAATTATTTAAACATGATAGACTTAACTGTATAAAATAAGTTGACGAAACACAAGATAAATATTATCATAGTAACAGAGGTGTATTATGTATTACAATTATAGAAAACAAAGAATTAAGAGTGCACTAATTATTTGCTTTATCTTAGCTTTAGCAATTTTTGCAACTCATCATATATATTATAAATTTCAAAATGAAAGAAATACTGATTATAGTTCAGAATCACTAGATATAACGTTTCACGAAGAAACGGGTGACAAAGTAACGTTAACTAGAGTAACTCCAGTAACAGATTCTGTAGGATTAGCTTCTCAAGCGTATACATTTACTATAAAAAATAATATGACAGTTCCAGTATCTTATACTATTAAATTAGTAGATGATTTAGAAACAGTATTTGAAGATAATTGCAGTGAATATCAGATGCCTAAAGACATCATTAAAGTATCTGTAAGAGAAGGAAAAAAAGACAATAAAATATTTAATTTATCAGAACTTCCAGAAGGTATATTAGAAACAAATAAGATTGATCCATTAGATGAAGAAGAATATACTATTCGTGTTTGGACAAAACAAGATATAACAATCCAAGCTGGAAGTACAAAACATTTTCACGGTAAAATTCAAATTATTGAAGATGATAATCAAGTAGCTATGCTAAATAATAGAAAGAAGTGATTATATGAATATAGATTTAACACCACTTCATAGTCATACAATAGATAAAATAGAAATAACCAATACTTATAATATTCCAGAAGAATACTATCAGAATATGGGAGTTAAAAAATTGGATAATGTAAAAGTAGATGGGTATATTTATTTATCACCGTCAGAAGAAGATATAGAAGTAGAAATTGACAGTATAAATTGTAAAATAGAAGGAACTATGACAATAGAAGATTCTATCTCATTAGAACCAATAGAGTATCCATTTTCTATTGAATATGATGATGAAATTGACGAAAATTGCAAAAAAAATGAAAATACACTTGATATATTTTCATTTTTATGGGAAAATATTGTACTAGAGGTCCCTCTACGTTTTACAAAAGTAACCGACTTTTCTAAATTTCGTGGAGATGGATGGAAGTTAGTGAGTGAAAATGAACTTACAACCAATAACAACCCATTTAGTGAGTTATTAGATAAGATGAAAGAGGAGTGATAATATGATGAAGTTAGACATTCAAATGTTTGCTGTTCCTTTCCACAAAGTTTCAAAGACAAGAAAAAGAATGAGAAGAAGTCATAACGCAATGGAAATTCCTGGTATGGTAAAATGTCCTAGCTGCGGAGAAATGATCAAAGCTCATAGAGTTTGTCCAAAGTGTGGAAACTACAAAGGAAAATCTGTAGTTCAAGTAAAAGAAGCTGAATAAGCTTCTTTTTTATTATCTAAATTCTTGCTATAATAGAAATGGTGATAAAGATGAAAAAAATAATAGACTTTATAAAAAAACACAAATGGGTAATTTTGTTATTTACAATTTCTTTTGTAATTAGGTTAATTGTCGTATTAGAAATAAAAACACCAATTATCTCAGACTTTAAAACAATGTATGAAGCTTCCCTAGAATTAGTAAAAGGAACAGACTCATATAAAACTATGCCATACTTCATAAACTGGGCTTATCAAATGGGTCATGTTATCTATCAAGCATTTTTATTATCTATCATAAATAGTGTAACATTCTTAAAAATAGTAAATGCTTTTATCACATCCACAACAGTAGTTATGATTTATTTAATTGGAAAAGAACTATCTACCCAAAGAGCAGCTTTTATAATTAGTATCATTTATTCCATATTTTTATTTCCGTTATTATTAAATAACGTTTTAACAAATCAATTACTACCAGCACTACTTGTTCTAATTGCTATTTATTTATGGATAAAATATAAAAACACAAAAATATATATTCCAATCATAATAGGATTATTATTAGGATTAAGTAACATATTCCGATCAGAAGGTATTGTCTATATAACAGCATTCTTGTTATTCTTTATTTTCTTAGCTTTCAAAAAAGAAAATATAAAGAAATTAATCATTAGTTTCTTATTAATTCTAGTTAGTTTTATCACAATTACACAAACAACTTCTTATGTTTTAAAAACAACAGGAATTAGTCCGAATGGCTTAGAAAATAAAAATACAGCCTGGAAGTTCTTAGAAGGATTTAATGTCGAAACAAGTGGAAGATATAGTGAAGAAGATGCTGCGCTTTATTCGTATAATAAAGAAAAAACAGAAAAAGAACTACAAAAAAGAATAGAAGAAGATTATATGGAGTTTCCTAAACTGTTTATTAAAAAGATAAAAATCACATGGCTAAACTCAGATTTATCTTGGTCACTAGGACATATGAATCCTGAAAAAATAAAAATCTATGAGGCTATTAATCAAGTATTTATCTATTTCTTCTTTATTATGGCACTTCTTAGTTCTATTACGTTCTTTAAAAAGAAAGCAAAAGACCCTCAAGTATTACTTACGTTAATATTATTTGTATACTTTGGAGTCTACTTATTAATTGAAGTAATGCCAAGATATGCATATCCTATGCAAATACTAGAAGCAATTTTAGCTTGTATTACTTTAGGATATATATTAGATAACAAAAAAGAAAATAAAGTAGGTGAACATCATGGAAAAATTAGAAAATAATATGTTAGTAATTTGTCCTAACGAAGAGAAAATAAAAATATTACACACGCTAGAACAACAAAACAAATTATATAACATTAAATTTATGACAAAACAAGAATACTTAAACAATTACTTTTTTACATACCAAGATAACGCCATCCTTTATCTAATGAAGAAGTATCACTATAAAGTAGATGTATGTAAAGTATATTTAAAATATCTTTATGTAATTGATGAAAATAAAATATATCAAAATAAAAAAATAAACTTCTTACAAAAACTAAAAAAAGAATTAATTCAAGAAAACTTACTAGAATACAATCCTGCCTTTAAAGAATATTTAAAGAATAAAAAGAAAGTAGTTTTGAACTATCCTAAATTAGACTTATATGAGAAAAAGGCTTTAGAAGTAGAAAAAAAAGAACCGGTCGAAGAAAAAGAATTAACAGTAACAGAATATAAAACCATGGAAGAAGAAGTAAATGGCGTTGCTTTAAAGATTATATCTCTAATAAAAAAGAATGTAGATATAAATAAAATATATTTAACCAACGTAACATCAGATTACTTCTACACAGTAGATAGAATCTTTTCTTACTATCATATTCCAATTAACCTTCCAAGAAAAACATCAATTTATGGAACAAAAATAGTAAAAGACTATTTAAAAGATGAAACTCTAGATCTAGAGCAAGATAATAAAATAACCAAAAAATTAGTATCAATTCTAAACTCTTTAGTATCTATAAAAGATGATAGCAAAGAATATCATGATTTGTTATTATCTAAGATAAAATCAGCAACACTTTCTAGTGAAGAATACCAAGATGCAATTCAAGTGAAAGACCTAGATCAAGAAGACTTTTTTGACGATGAATATGTATTTGTTTTAGGAATGAATCAAGATAACTTACCAAAACTAGAAAAAGACACAGATTATATCTCAGATAAAGATAAAAAAGAATTAGACTTATACACAACTGATGAAAAAAATAAACAAGCCAAAAATTCATTGATAGAAACATTATATAAAATAAAAAATCTTTATTTATCTTATAAATTACAAACACCATTTCAAAGTATGTATCCATCTAGTATCATAGAAGAATATAAAATAAAAGTGGTAGAACCAGAACAAGATAATTATTCCCATAGTAATTTATATAATGAATTACGTTTAGGCTCTAAACTAGATACTTACAATCGTTACAAAGAAGTAAGTCCCATGTTAAAGGAACTATTTACTCATTATAATATTCCATATCAAACCTATGATAATAGTTTTAAAGGTATTAATCATGATACATATTTAGAAAACTTACCTTATCCCTTAAAATTATCTTATACTAGCATCAATAGTTATAATGAATGTAAATTCAAATATTATTTAAACTATGTACTTAAAATAAATACATATGAAGATACTTTTGCTGCTTTTATTGGTTCCTTATACCATAAGATTCTACAACTATATAAATATCCAAATTTTAATTTCGAAGAATCTTATCAAAAGTATTTAGAAAAAAGAGAATTGTCATTAAAAGAAAAAGTGTTATTGGTAAGATTAAAAAAAGAATTATTAGAATTATTAGAACAAGAAAAAAGACAAGATTTAATATTAGGATATAACGATGAATTACATGAACAAAAAATAGAAATTCCTTTAAAAAAAGACATAGAAGTAATCTTTACTGGAACAATCGATAAAATTATGTACTATAAAAAAGTAGAAGATACATATTTTACAATTATAGATTATAAATCAGGAACAGTAGATACCAGACTAGAAAAACTAAAATATGGTCTATCTATGCAGTTGCCAGTATATTTATTCTTAATTAATAACTCTAAAGTTTTTGATAATCCAATCTTTACAGGAATTTACTATCAAAACATTTTATTTAACTATCCATCTTTCGATAAAAAGCCAATTGAAGACATTAAAAAAGAACGTATAAAACTACAAGGATATTCTACAGATGATTTATCTATCTTAAGTAGATTTGATCCAACATACGAAAATAGTGAAGTAATTAAAAGTATGAAATATACTGATAAAGGATTTTCTAGATTTTCTAAAGTATTAAGTGATAGTGATGTCTATCATATTATTACTTACACAAAGAAAGAAATTATAAAAGATATGAATGACATATTACAAGGAGATTTCAAGATTAATCCAAAAATTTATGATGGTAAAAATATCTCTTGTGAATATTGCAATTTTAAAGATATCTGTTATAAGAGTCAAAAAGATGTAGTATATTTAGACAAGGTAGAAGATTTATCTTTTCTAGACGAAGGAGGTGAAGAGTAATGCCAAGATGGACACCCGAGCAGCAACAAGCAATTGATGAAGAAGGAAAAAATATCATTGTTTCAGCTGGAGCCGGATCAGGAAAGACAGCGGTATTAACGGAAAGAGTTATTAGAAAATTAAAAAGTGGTGTACATATTAATGAATTATTAGTATTAACATTTACCAATGCTGCAGCTGCAGAAATGAAAGAACGTATTAGAAAAGCAATTAGAAAAACACCAGGTCTAGAAGAAGAAATGAATAGAATAGATGGTGCCTATATCACGACCTTTGACTCTTTCGCCTTATCAATTGTAAAAAAGTATCATACCGTCTTAAATTGTACCAATAACATTCAAATTACAGACGATGTCGTAATAAACATAAAAAAACAAGAAATTCTAGAACAGATATTAGATGAAAAATATTTACTACAGGACAAACGCTTTACCAAGTTAATTCATGATTTTTGTTATAAAGATGATAAAGAGTTAAAGAAAGCAATTCTAGATATTTATCAAAAGATAGAATTAAAATATGATAAAGAACATTTTTTAGATACTTATTTAGAAAACTACACCCAGTCCTGGGATAAAGTAATAGGAGACTATTTAGAAAGTATCCAAAAGAAAAGAATTCAAATGAAAGAATTACTACAAGAAATGGCATCTTTCTTTGATGGAAAATACATGACAAAAGTAGAAGATTATTTATATAACTTTTTAAATAAAACCACGTATGAAGACCAAAAGAAAGCACTAGATAATTTAGAACCCCGTTTCCCAACGCTTCCAAGAAATTCTGATGAGGAAGGAAAAAGTCTAAAAGAACAAGTAAAATCTATATTAGATGAATTGAAAATAGAGATGTCTTATACTTCATTAGAAGAAATAAAAAACGAACTAAATGCTACTGTAGAAAATCAAAAGGAAATAATAGAAATACTACAAGAATTAGATAGACGACTAACTGAATATAAAGAACAAGAAGAAATATATAATTTTACAGATATTTCTAGAATGGCAATTAAAATTGTTTCTGATAATCAAGAGATAAGAGAAGAATTAACAAATAGCTTTCACGAAATCATGGTGGATGAATACCAAGATACTTCAGATACCCAAGAAGCTTTTATTAACCTAATTGCCAACAACAATGTTTATATGGTAGGAGATATCAAACAATCTATTTATCGATTTAGAAATGCGAACCCCTATTTATTCAAACAAAAATATGATACTTACAGAGATACAGATCAAGGAATAAAAATAGACTTAGTAAAGAACTTCAGATCAAGAAGAGAAGTATTAGAAGATATAAATTTATTATTTAATCAGTTTATGGATGATGAAATTGGTGGAGCAGATTATCAAGAATCCCATCAAATGGTATTTGGAAATATGGCATACGAAACAGAAGGTAAAACAGAAGATAATCACCATATGGAATTATTAACTTATACCCTAGATAAATCCTTACCAATTACAAAAGATGAACAAGAAGCCTTTATCATAGGGCAAGACATTAAGGACAAAATAGAAAACAAATATCAAGTGTTTGATAAAGATACCTCTATTTTAAGACCAATTGAATATAAAGACTTTGTTATCTTATTAGACAAAAGTAAAAATTTTGAACTTTATAAAAAAATATTTGAATATTTACAAATACCATTATCCATATTAAAAGAAGAATCACTTAGTAAAGATAATGATATCTTAGTTATTAAAAATTTACTAAACTTAATCGTTAGAATCAAAAGAAAAGATAATTATGACAGTTTAAAATACAGTTTTATCGCAACTGCAAGAAGCTACTTATTTGAATTACCGGATGAAGAAATTTACGAAGCAATAATAAAAAACAAATTGCAAGATACATCTCTTTATCAAATGTGTCAAGAACTAGGGAAATCATTAGATGAAACATCAGCGAGTGAGTTTTTCTTAAAGGTTATAAAAAGAGTAGAATATGAACACCATCTTTTAAAAATAGGTAATATAACATCATTTCAAGTACGACTAGAATATGTATATAATTTGATAGAAAGCCTAGAAAAAAATGGTTATACTATAGAAGATATCATCAATCACTTAGATGCAATTTTTGATAGTGGACAAGATTTGAAATTTAATGTGAATACAGATAGTAGTAATTCTTGTAAAATCATGACAATCCATAAATCTAAAGGATTGGAATTTCCAATTTGTTATTTTGCTGGATTTGCTTCTAAATTTAACTTAAGAGATTTAAAAGAAAGAATTCTATTTGATAATACATATGGAATTATCTTACCAGTTGTAACAGATTTCTATAAAGATACCATAATAAAAGCATTGGTAAAAGAAAAGTCAACAGAAGAAGAAATATCAGAGAAAATAAGACTGTTCTATGTAGCTTTAACCAGAGCCAAGGAAAAAATGATTATGGTAACCGAAAAAATGGAAGAAGAAAGAGAATCCGTGGGATTAGTATCTAGTGCCATAAGAAGCAAATACAATTCTTTCTATTCAATGATAAAAAGCGTTTATACTTCTTTGCTACCATATGAAAAAGAAGTGGAAGTAACGCCATCAAAAGACTATTTATTAAACAAGAATGATATGCAAGAAAACAGTTTGATACTGCCAAATGATACAATCACAGTAGAAGAGTTGGATTTAGTTGCAACACCAGTAGAATATACAAGATATTCCAAAGATATCCTTCATCTTTCTACAAAAGAAGAACAAGATAAAATGGATTTTGGTACCAAAGCCCATCAAGTTTTGGAACAACTAAACTTTAAAAATCCAAACTTAGAGGGTCTAAATAACAAGATGAAAGAAAAAATAGAAGCCTTCTTAAAGACTCCATTAATTACAGAGAATATAGATGCAACATTCTATCCAGAATATGAATTTTTAGACCAAGAGGAACATACACATGGAATTATGGATTTAGTGATTGAAAAAGAAGATAAAATGATTATTGTGGATTACAAATTAAAAAATATTGACGATTCCAATTATGATAAACAATTAAATGGTTACCGAGAATTCTTAAAAAAGAAGACAAAAAAAGAAGTAGAGTGTTATCTCTACTCAATCATAGATGAAGAATATCGCAAAGTAAAAGAGCAGTAGTTAGTTACTGTTCTTTTCTTAATGTTTTGTTTTTCTCTTTATCTTTTACAAATCTTCTAAGAAATAATACAAGTAATGTTTGAATATAAGGAATAATAATACAAATAAAAAACAAAATAGCTAGAAATAAAAATACAAGTCCTTGTCCTAATATAGCTTCAAAATCATTAGATGTGGGATACCTTTCGTAAAAGAAACTAATAATACAACATATTCCAGAAAATAGAAAAATAATCAGTGCAGGTAAGATAATAACATAATACAAAATCTTTAATATACGTTTATCTAATCTATCTCCAATTTTAACAAAAATTTTACTAATAAATGTACTAGGAAAACTAACTATAAACACAATCAAAGAAAAGACAAAAGAGAGAATTAACCAAGAGGAATCCTCATTTATAATCATAATCCTAAATATGATAAAAGTAAGTAAAGTAAGTATTACCCTGGAAATCATATAATTTTTTTTCATTTCTTTATTCTTCATAATATTCCTCCTTCACTATTGAATATCGATATCTTTAACATACTCTTTGTTTTGAAATGCTTCGGTATCAGGTACCTTATAGAACGAATCATAGTCTACACCATTTAATAAACGAACTCTTTCTATATTTTCTAAATATTTTGGAGTTGCAACAACAATCCAAAAATAATAGTCATGAATAACTAATTTTTTTCATATCAGTGCCTCTTAACTAACTATGATACTACAGAACCAATATTTTCTCCCTCTAACAATCTCTTTAAATTACCAGGTTGATGAACATTGAATACCAAAATAGGAATTTCTTCTTCCATACATAAACTAATAGCAGTAGAATCCATAACCTTTAACTTTTTATTTAATACATCCAAATACTTCACCCTAGGAATAAATATGGCATCTTCAAACTTTTTAGGATCTTTATCATAAATGCCATCAACATTTGTCGCTTTAATTAGCGCATCCGCTTTAATTTCTGCAGCTCTTAAAGCAGCAGCAGTATCTGTTGAGAAAAATGGACTACCAGTACCACATCCAAAAATAGTAATGCGCCCTTTTTCTAAATGTCGAATTGCTCGATCCTTAATATAAAATTCTGCAACCTGTCTCATTTCAATACCAGTCTGAACACGAACTTCAGCACCAATTTGCTTAAAAGCATCACCTAATGCCAAGGCGTTCATCGTTGTTGCTAGCATTCCAATATAGTCACTAGTAGCTCTATCCATATAAGGATTTGCTTTTCCTCTCCAGAAATTGCCTCCACCAACGACAATAGCAATTTCAACACCCAAATCGGCACATTCTTTAATCTCTCTTGCAAAATTTAACACTTCATCAAAAGAAATTCCTGACTTCTTATCACCAGCTAATGCTTCACCACTAAATTTTAACAAAACTCTTTTATACTTCATAAAACACTCCTTTACTATATAGTGTACCATAAACCCCAAAATATAACGATGAAAACAAAAATTAAATTGAATATTTGACAAAAATATGTTATACTATAGCAATCAAAAAAGGGGGATACATATGTTAGTTCCAACAACAGAATTAGTAAAAATGTCTGAAGATGAATTGTTAAGCTTATTAGATAAAGAAAAAAACAAAGCTTTAGCTTTACGACTAAAACTTTCACATATGCAAAACTTACCACCCACAAAACCTAGCACAATAAAACTTGAAGAATCCGTAGTAACAACATCTACATCAGAACAGGTAGAAGAAGAAAATCCATTTGAGGATGCAGTAGAATTCTATTTAGACAATTTAGATGCACTAACAACAATATCATCAGATTCAGAAATTATGCACTTACTACCATCTAAGAATAATACAAATTATAAAGACATATTATTGCGATTAAAATTAGAAATCAACAAGAAATTAACCTCTATCAACGTCGTTACTCAAGAATTTACAGATTTAACAAAAGAAGAATTGGAATATATAAAAGGAGAAATCATTCTTCAACAAAGAAAAATAGCTCAAATTGATTTGGCTTTACAAGATACAAGCGTATTAGCAGAAGAAAAAGTTTCTAATAAATTGATTTTCGTACCAACTCCAAACGGTAATATACGTCTTTTAGAAGATTTCAATGTGATTGCAAGTGATTATAATCAAAGCTTCTTTTCATTATTAGATTCTATACAAAAAGGAACATTCAAAAATGTTAAGCGTTTTACCAGTAGTAATGCAAAAACATCAGGAATAAGTGAAGTACGAGATATTGGAACTGGTGCCAGAATATTATTTGATAGAATTGGACCAGACACCTATGCTATTATTACGGGATTTATAAAGAAAACAATGAGTAATAAAGGATATCAAGAACAGCTAGAAAATAGAATTCAAAATTATAGAAATATGTTGCCAGGAATTCAAAGTTTATTAGGAAGCGAAGAGTTTGAAGAAGAACAAAGTAAAATAGAAAAAGAGGTTTGGTCAAGATTAAAACCAGAAGAAAAGAAGGGAAAAAGATGCAAAAAGAAACAATAGAAAGAATAAAAAGAGAAAGACAAAATCTGCAAGAAAGTCTAACTCATGACGGGGATGAATTAACTTTTTTTAATGAGTTTTTACAAACATATGATTTTTTAAATCCACTTCATTATGATGAAATAGATATAAAATCATTTCTAATTGCCTATGTACGAAGCAATAGTAATAAATTTACGATAGAAGAATTAACAAATGTTGCAGATTATCTTTCCCCAATATTGAACAAATTATCATCTCATGAATTAGAATCTATTTTTTTAGCAATCGATGATTTTACAGATTCGAACGCTTATCCAGGAATATTATCTATGGCTACCAAAGAAAAAAGTTCAAGAGCAGCCGATTTTATGGATTTAGTAACTTGCAACGATTCAGCAGATGAAGAATGTAAAATTCCCTATCTAGATCAAGCAATATCTATCATGTTAGCAAATGAAGAGTTATTTTCCTTTATTCAAGTTTTTCATGAAGACAAAAATGCCTGGGGATTTGCTTTAGCCCTAACAAAAGCCTTTAAAAAAATATCTGAAAGGAAGAAAGCTTTGCAAGCTTTAGGATACTCACTTCATAAAGCACCATCCCTAGTATCTAGACCAGAAATACCCTCTATAGAAGAAAAATTAATAGATGAATTCGAAATAGAAGAAATTGTAGAGTTGTTAAAGCCGTTAAACAAGCATCAACAACGATTAAAAAGAAAAGAAAAAAACCGTAAAAAAGAAGGCCAGAAAAAAATAAAAGATTATGACAAAATAATAGCAGAATTAGAAAATCCACCCCAAGAAATTACAGATTATAGGTTGATTGCTGCAACGATATCTTCAACACCATTAAGATTACAAACACTACAAGAAATCTATAGGCATAACCATCAATATTATCAACAAATTGAAAAAGAGTATCAAGATACTATGAATAATTCGACATTAGGTTTTCAAAGCCTATGTAATCAATATCAATTGTCAAAAATTGATATAGAAGAAATAAGAGGCAAATACTCTTATCAGCAACTAGAAACGGTTTTAAAAGATTTAACAAAAGTAGGAATTACCAATAGTCTATTGAATCAAATACTATTAACATCTAGTTTTCAAACGATAGAAGATTTATTATCCTATAATAATAGAGGCCTAATCTCTTTAGATGTTCTAAGAAAAAATCCAGACTTATGGAAGGAAAGCCAAAAGACTCCTGAAATGATAGAAAGAAACCTTCAGACAATTCAAGAAATAACAGGAAATAAAGACTGGACTAACAAAAAAGATCAAATTCTATTTTTACCACCAGAAAACTTAAGAAGAAACCTTCAAACATTAAAAAACTATAGTTTATTACCATCATTACCAACAACAACGAATTATCGCTTTTTATCACAAGATAATCTAGAAGATAAAATAGATTTAATCTTAGAGTTGGGAAAAGAAAGAGAAATAGAAAATAATTTGGATTTATTAAATTACGATAAGCCTCGCTGGATGAGACTAAGAATATTAGAACAATTAAATATACCGGTAACAGAAGAAGAATTAGAGGCAATATTACATACAAATAGTTTCTTTGTTCCAGATAAAAAAGTAGAAGAGTATCTATCGGAAGTGCCTTTTCCAGAAGGGTTAGAAATAACAAAAGAAGATTTACAAGAAACACTAAGAACATTTATTTATAGAGGAGTATCTTTTTCTAAAGAAAAAGCAAAAAGAAGTTTCTTTCAATTAGAAACTTTAGGAGAAATTCCAACATTAACAGAAGCACTATGCTTAAATAGAAAATTTACATCACAAGAATTAAATAATATAAAAACCCCAAAAACAAGCAACAAAGTCTAGGGTTATATAGTTGACAGTCTGAAGTAGATATGATATACTCTAACTGTTTGACGCCTCATGCTCAAACCGCATTGAAAAGGTAAAAACCAAATTTGGTACCTTAAGAGCGAGTCTTAAGTTATAAAAAAGGAGGTATATGAATGAACGCTGTAATTAAAGTTGGAGGAAAACAATATTACGTAACAGAAGGTTCTGAAATTTTCGTTGAAAAATTAAATGCTAATGCTGGTGATGTTGTTAAATTCGACCAAGTATTAATGCTTGATAGTAAAATAGGAAGTCCTTATCTTACTAATGTTACTGTAGAAGGTAAAGTTATCAAAAACGGTAAACAAAAGAAAATAACTGTCTTCAAATATAAATGTAAAGACAGATCTAACCGTAAGAAACAAGGACATAGACAACCTTATACAAAAATTCAAATTACTAAAATCAATGGTTAATTATGATTCAAGTAAAAGTAGAAAAAGAACATGCTAAATACAAGAAAATAACAATTCTTGGACATGCTTTATATGATGACTATGGAAAAGATATTGTTTGTGCAGCAGCAAGTAGTATTGTAACAACAACAGTAAATGGTATTTTAGCACTAGATAAAGGGAGTCTAAGTTATATGATTAGTAAAAGAGGAATGACTGTTAATGTGAAAAACGAAGACAGCACAACTCAAGTACTAGTTGGAAATATGGTTAGTCTTTTAAAAGAGTTGGAGAAAAATTACCCAACAAATATTAAAGTAAAGTAAGGAGGAGAATTATGGAGTTTTTAAAATTAGATATCCAATTATTTGCTCACCATAAAGGGCAAGGATCAACATCTAATGGTCGTGATTCTGCAGGACGTAGACTAGGAGCAAAAGCTGCTGATGGCGAATTTATCACAGCAGGTTCTATTATATATCGTCAACGTGGAACTAAAGTTTTCCCAGGAACTAACGTTCGTCGTGGAAATGATGATAGTTTATATGCAACAGTTGACGGAATTGTTAAATTTGAACGTTTAGGAAGAGATAAAAAACAGGCTTCAGTTTATCCAGTAGGAGAATAATAAAGGAACCAAATTAGGTTCTTTTTTTATATAAAAAAGGAGAATAGAAATGAAATCAAATGATATATATGAAAAAGTAGGAAATCAAATGTTAGCTGAGGGAATGATACCTAATCCACTGGGTATTTATACATCAGAAGAAAAAGAAACCATGACTAGATCACTTCAAAATGCATTATTGTATTATAGCTGCCAAAAACTATTTGAAATTCCGGGAGAAGAATGGGCAGTGGAAGATATCGATTATGTTTTTGGAAGAATCGATGAACATCTTTCTTCAAAAGAACAAGAAGATTTCTACCAACACTATGTACATTGCATGCTAAACTTCTATAACAATATAGAAGGAACAAATGTATTATGGGAAGTAGTAGAAGAAACTTCTGCAATTGAGCCCAGAATAGTTCAAGAAGGAAAATTTGCTACTTATCTACAAACAAATATAAATACACCAAATGAAAGAACAGCACTATGGATGAACGACTTTCTTTCAAAAAAATATTTACCAACTGTAAAACTACAAAAACAAAGTTAGAAATCATTTCCATAATCAATATCTTTATGATAAAATAAATAAAGATAGAGGTGATAACATGGAAGATAATAAAATAACACTAACAACTCCAGATAATAAACAGCTAGAAGTAGAAGTATTAGATATTTTTAATGTAGTAGGGTATGAAGGAAAAGATTACATCATGTATACACTAGGAGAAAAAGTGGATGAAGAAAATGAAAAAGTATATGTTTCTATCTTGAACGAAAAAGATGATAATACATTCGAGTTGGTAAGTATTACAGATGAAAAAGAATGGGATATGGTAGAAAAAGCAATTCAAGAAGAAATAACATATGGAGACGAGATGAAAGATGAATAATTCAGAAAAAGCGTATAGAGAGTTATTGCAGAGTTCACTAGAACGTATTACAGATGAAATAGGATTATTAGAAGCTGAAAGGCAGAGTATTCTAGGTACTGCCATGAACTTTGAAAAAAGATTGGAAAAATTGAAAGTAGAACAAAAAAGATTACAGCTAGAAATACAAAGAAGAAATACACAACAAGAAACTATCGAAACCGGAGTGCTTTCAAACACAACAGACAAACTAATGACAAGAAATCAAATAAAGCAACAAGAAACTTCTACTAAAATTAAAAAATTTGAAAGCCTACAAAGCAATACTAATTCCAATTTTAGAAGAACGATAATTGGAATGCGTGCTGTAAAAGCAAGAAAAAAGCTAAGACGTTTAAAGCGTGCAAAAACAATAATAAATACTATTCAAAAATCTTTTTTGATGCCGAAATACATTGTAGAAAGATTTAGATTAGGAAGATATTCAAAAAAAGAAGGAAATGTGTCTTATTATGGAAATAAATTAGCCGAAACGACTGCCAAAGTACAAAAATTACAATCAGAAATACATTTATTAGATAGTATTAAGGCAAAATATTATGACATAAAAGGAAAATATTATGCTAAAAAATTAGAGCGTGCACAAGAAAAATTAAGAAAACTTCAAGAAAAAGGAGTACAAAATAAAGTGCTAGGTGCTAACGCTGTAGCTATGTCAAAAGAAGATACAGACAAATTAAGACACCGTATGAAACAGCAACAAGAACAAGTGACCCAACAACAAGAGCAAGCAATTCAACAACAAGAACAGGTAACTCAACAACAAGAGCAAGCAACTCAACAGCAAGAACAAGTGACTCAACAACAAGAACAAGTGACCCAACAACAAGAGCAGGCAACTCAACAACAAGAACAAGTGACTCAACAACAAGAGCAAGCAACTCAACAGCAAGAGCAAGTGACTCAACAACAAGAGCAAGTGACTCAACAACAAAAACAAGAAGCTCAACAACAGACATCAGATATAAATCAATCATCTCCAATTATTATACCAGGGCCACAACCAAATCCAGATGCCAAAATTGTGATGCCAGGGCCACAACCAAATCCAGATGCCAAACTTGTGATGCCAGGACCACAACCAAATCCAGAAGCTAAACTTGTGATACCAGGCTCACAATCAAATCCAGATGCTGAGTTAGTATTACCTCCTAGAAATGAAACAATTACTGCAGCATCACTTGCAGAAGAAGCATCTAAACAACAAACAGCAAAACAAAATACTCAGCAGAACGTCCAAGAACAACAAGGCCCAGTTTTACAAAAAGCCGCTTAAAGAAAAGAAAAATACTTCTTTTCTTTCAGTTTTTTTAATGATATAATATAGCGAAAGGAGGAAGAGTGTATGTTTGTAGACGAGGTCGAAATCAGAGTAGAAGCAGGAAATGGTGGAGACGGATGTACTGCTTTTCGTAGAGAAAAATTTGTTCCAATGGGAGGACCATATGGCGGAAACGGTGGCCATGGATCCGATATTATATTTAAAGTTGATGAAGGCCTTCATACTCTTCTTGACCTAAGATATCAAAAACTAATAAAAGGTAAAAAAGGCGAAAATGGTAAAGGGAAAAATCAACATGGAAAAGGTGCTGAGCCTGTTATCATTAAAGTACCACAAGGTACTGTAGTAACTGACTTAGATACTGGAATGATTATTGCTGACCTTTCTAAAAAAGATCAAGAAGAAATTATTGCCAAAGGTGGAAGAGGAGGTCGCGGTAATACAGCATTCAAAACCCAAACGAATACTGCTCCTGATTACTCAGAGAATGGTGAAGAGGGAGAAAAGAAAAATCTAAAAGTAGAAGTAAAAATGTTAGCTGACGTTGGATTAGTAGGATTACCAAGTGTTGGAAAAAGTACCATTATTTCCATGGTCTCAAGATCAAAACCAAAAATTGCTGCTTACCATTTTACAACTTTAAAACCTAATCTTGGAGTAGTAAAAGCGAGTGATGGTAGAAGTTTTGTAATGGCGGATCTTCCAGGACTAATTGAAGGAGCCAGCGAAGGAGAGGGTTTAGGAGATAAATTCTTAAAACATATTGAAAGAACGAAAGTAATTGCTCACGTAATTGACATGAGTGCAAGCGAAGCCAGAGATCCATATGAAGACTATGTATTAATAAATAAAGAATTAGAAGCATTTAATGAAAAATTAATTAAGAAGCCTCAGATTATTATTGCCAATAAGATGGACCTACCAACTGCTAAAGAAGAATTAGAAAAATTTAAAGAAAAAGTGGGAGATGTTGAAATATTTGAAATTTCAGCAGCAACTAATCAAGGATTACAAAAGGTAGTGGATCGTCTTGCTGATTTAGTAGACGAAGTACCAAATAATCCGTTATATGATGATTCACAAATAGAAAGTCATGTATTATATAAATTTAAGAAAGAAGAACCATTTACAATTACGAGAGATGATGATGGTACCTGGGCAATTCAAGGTAAAGAAGTAGAAAGAATCTTCAAGATGACGAAATTTTCTTCTGATGAAGCAGCATATAAATTTGCTAAAAAATTATCAAGAATGGGAATTGATCAAAAACTTGAACAGTTAGGTGCTGAAGAAGGAGATCAAGTAAGAATACTAAATTTCTATTTTGATTATAGAAAGTAATTGACAAAATAGAAAAAAAGAGTATTCTATATCAAAAAAGGAGAAAAAAATGAAAAAAGAAGAATTAGAGCAACAAGCTAGAAATCTAGCAGAAAAAATACAAGGAATTAATAATTGGATTAAAGAACATCCACAAGTAACAGACCCCAATGCTTATGAAATTATGCAATGTAATGTAGAGTTTGCAGAAATTTTAGGGCAATATCAACCTTATGCTGCAACAGAGAGTTTTATAGATCATCCAGAATTTATGGATTGCTATACATTTTTAAGTGAAATGGATGGCCTAAGAGATACAAGAAATCATCCATTCTTTGCAACACAAGAAGCAAAAAGTTTATATTTAGCAGTAAAAGAATCACAACTGGGAATGAATTATCAAGTTCCAGTAGACCCTGTTACAAGACAGATAAAGAAAAAATTATTGTGTAAAAGTATGAGCGTGCCATTCTATATTTGGCAAACCCAAAGAAACGAACCAGATTATCAATATGATAATGCAGTAGAATTTTCTACTATGAAAGATATGTTAGCAACATATCAAGCAGATGGAAATCAACAATTCGTTCCACAGATGGGAGGATTATTTGCCGTAATAGAAAAGAATTATAAATATTCAGATATAAAATCATCAACAACCGAAAAAACAGTCTAATGACTGTTTTTTTATGAATAATAAAGTGTAAATTAACGAATTAAATAGACAATGTAAAGCTATAAACGATTGACCTAAAGAAAAATGTAATTTATAATGAAAATAAGATAGAGTAAGAGGATGATTGAAATGATGAATGTTGATTTTTTAAAAGAAAATGGAGTAGACGTAGATAAAAGTCTAGAATTATTTGGAGATATTGAAACCTATAATGATACAATTGGTGAATTTATCTTAGGTGCAAATTCTAAATTACCAAAGTTAGAAGAGTATAAAAATCAAAAAGATATGAACAATTATGCAACTTATGCTCATTCACTAAAAAGTGATGCCAAATATTTTGGCTTTACAAAACTAGCAGAACTAGCTGAAAATCAAGAAATGAAAAGTAAAGCAGGAGATGTATATTACATCTATGATACTTATGATGAATTGGTAGAAGAAGTAAAAAGACTCATTCATTTAATAAAAAAATATCTTGGAACAGAAGAAACATCATCTGATGAAACCCCAAGTACAGAATCTACTAAAAGAATTGAAGCAAATAGAGAAGTATATCAAGTACCAACAATCTTAGTGGCAGATGATTCCAACATAGTTAGAAATTTTGTAAGTAGAATTTTTAGTGATAGCTACCAAGTAGGGGTTGCTAAAGATGGAAAAGAAGCACTAGAAATCATTGAATCTAACAAAGGAAATACAAATCTAAAAGCCATTCTTTTAGATTTGAATATGCCTCAAGTAGATGGCTTTGCAGTGTTAGATTATATGCAAGAAAACAACTTACTTCAAGATATGCCAGTATCTATTATTTCTGGAGATTCCACAAAAGAAACAATTGATAAAGCATTTACTTATCCAATTGTAGATATGATAAAGAAACCATTTAACGATACAGACATAAAAAGAGTAGTAGAAAAAACAATATATTTTAATGAAATGGACTAAAAAAGGAAAAATTAATTTTCCTTTTTTTCTTCTTCTAATCCTTTTTCAACACGCTTTTTAATAATATCAATTAATTGATTTTTTAATTCTTGATCACTATTTTCCCAAATAATTTCTAAAAAGACACCTAATCCAGGTAAAGTAACTTCATCTTGAGAACGAACAGACTCATCGATTGCTCTACGAAGAGTATCATAATTATCCCCCTTAAAATTATTAATAATATGTTCACGTATACTTAAATTCATGTTTTTCCCTCCTAACAGTATTATGAAGAAAAAAATAAAAAATATACATAGTTGACAAAAAAGAAAGAAAAAAAGATTGCTTTAAATGAAAAATATTGTAATAATAAAAATAAAGGAGAATAGTTATGAAAGAAAAAGGAAATGCAGTTGTATCTATCATCTTATTTATAATCGTTGTAATATTAGTATTATTTATTTTAGTGGAGCATGGTGTAGTAAATATTCCAGGATTTGAATTCCTAAAAATAGAAAATACTACAGCAGATCAAAGCCCAAAAGAAGCAGTAATAGAAACAAGTAATCCAAATGTAAAAGCCTTAATTGAACAAGTACATAATCCAAGTCAACCAATAGATGAAGTTATTTATAAAAATGGTGGAGCAAAAGTATCTGAAATGTCACAAGAATATAAATTTGCTATAGCAACAAATAATAAAAATTTATCTTTAACAGCAATGACTCCAACACCAGAAGGATATACCGCATATATATCAGAAAAAGATGTAAAAGCAGCTTATGAGAAATTATTTGGACTAGGAACTTATAAAGCAACAACAAGCTTTAATTTTGGATGTGCACCAATGACATATGACAATGTAAATGCTCGTTACGTAACCAATGTAACTGACTGCGGAAATGCTATAACACCAACAAGCGTCTCAGAAGAAGTAGTAGAAGCAACAAAGTCAGAAAAAAATTTAACAGTAGTAACAGCTGTAGTATTCTATGACTCTGCATCAGGAAAATTATACAAAGATGCTAATCTAACAGAAGAAATACAAATAACGAATAAAGCGACACTAACAGAGGAGCAGTTATCTCAGTATACGATAGAAAATGCTAACTCTCTACAACAATATAGATACACTTTTAATATAGGAACAGATGGTTTTTACTATTACGATAGTGTAGAAAGAATTAATGGATAAAGAAAGGAAACTTTCTTTTCTTTTCAGTTTATAGTACAATAATCTTGGTGATAACATGAAATTACAAATAGACAACAATATTTATCCAATTGTAATTGAGAGAAAAAAAAGTAATAAAAACACCTATATTAGAGTAAAAAAAGATATGACAATTCAAGTGACAACAAATTATTTTACAAGTCAAAAAGCCATCACCAAACTAATAGAAGAAAATACAGATAAAATAGAAAAAATGATAAATCAACAGAAAACAAAAAATGAAAATAACACTGGTTTCTTCTATTTAGGAAAAAAATATGATGTTGTATATGTAGAATATTGTGATATCTCCCTAGGAGAAAGTAAAGTGTTTTTAAATAAAAAATTAGATATTGATAAATGGTATAAAAAACAAGCCCAAGTTATTTTTAAAGATCATCTGGACAACATATACCATAGATTTTCTAAAAGAATTCCCTATCCAGATTTAAGAATACGTAAGATGACAACAAGATGGGGCGTATGTAATGTCAAAACAAAAACAGTGACATTAAACTTAGAACTAATTAAAAGGGATACAAAATACTTAGATTATGTGATTGTTCATGAATTATCTCATTTAATTCATGCCAATCATTCTTCAAAATTCTGGGATTTAGTAGAAGAAAATATGCCAGACTATAAAAAATACCGAAAGGAGATGAAAGACTTTTAATGGTAATCACAAGCTTAGATAATGAAAAAGTAAAAAAATATAGAAAATTAAAAAAAAGAAAATATAGAGAAGAATATGGAGAGTTTATTGTAGAAGGAATGCATTTAGTATTAGAAGCATTCAAAAGTGGTATTATCGTAGAATTAATTATGGAAGAAAATTCAGCAATACCACTACCTTGTCCATATGTTTATGTTACAAAAGAAATTATTGAAAAAATCTCTGATTTAGATACTCCAACAGACATTATGGCTCTATGCAAAAAGTTGCCAGATAGAGACATTATTGGTGAAAAAATATTAATATTAGATGAAGTGCAAGATCCAGGCAATTTAGGAACTATACTAAGAAGTGCTAAAGCATTTGATATAGAAACGGTAATACTATCAGAAAATACAGTAGACTTATATAATCCTAAAGTTGTTCGAGCAACCCAGGGAATGCTATTTCATTTAAATATTATAAGTAGAAAAATAGATAGTATTATAGATGTAATTAAAAGTAAAAATATTCCAGTTTATGGAACCTCTGTAGATTATGGAATTGATGTTTGTGAATTATCTAAAAAAGATAAATCAAAATATGCTCTAATAGTAGGAAATGAAGGAAATGGTGTACGAGCAACAACCCTTGAAAAATGTGATAAAAGATTATACATAAAAATGAATGAAAAAGTAGAAAGTTTAAATGTTGCAGTTGCAACAAGTATTCTACTATATGAGTTAGATAAAAATGAGTAAAGTTTATTTAGGAAGAATAACTTCAACACATGGAATCAAGGGAGAATTAAAAATAAAAAGTGATTTTCCATACAAACAAAAAGCATTTAAAATAGGAAATCACTTATACATAGATAACAAAATGTATGAAATAAAATCGTACCGAGTACATAAAAATATGGACATGGTAACTTTAGATGATTATCATGACATTAATGAAGTCTTATTTTTATTAAAAAAGAAGGTATATATTGATAAAGAAGAATTAAAATTAGATAAACAAGAAGTACTAGATGAAGAGTTATTGACTTACAAAATCTTGACAACGTCAGGAAAAAGAGGAATAATAAAAGAAATATTTTTTGCAAGTCCTACTAACAAAATTATGCGAGTAGAATTTGACAAAGAAATTCTTGTACCCATGAATTCTCCATTAATGAAAATAGATGTAGATAAAAAAGAAATCATAGTTGATGAAATATTAGAAATGTAGGTGGTAGTATGAAAATTGATATTTTAACACTCTTTCCA
>ENA-ORPF01001039-ORPF01001039.1-human-gut-metagenome-genome-assembly--contig:-NODE-1039-length-24523-cov-3.877840_pt1 | contig 24523 bp, 18 predicted proteins | sample MGYA00242140_ERZ509070 | MGnify/ENA primary metagenome ERZ509070 (study PRJEB26280, sample SAMEA2338713) | human gut metagenome | biome: human gut; feature: human-associated habitat; material: faeces... | reverse complement strand
ACCGGGGACACAAGGATTTTCAGTCCTTTGCTCTACCAACTGAGCTATGGCACCGTTGTTTTTGCGAGTGCAAAGATATGACACATTTTTAGTTTCTGCAAATATTTTCGCAACTTTTTTTAATTTTTCTTGAAAATAGTTCTAAAAGGCTAATTTATGCTCTAAAGGTGTGCTATTTTTTGTTGCTAATTTTATGCTTTTTGAAGATCTTTTTTTGTTGGTTCCAATATTTTGGATTGCTGCAATTTTCAGTGTTAGAATGGAAACTTGCACACTTTTGGTTTAAGTGTGTTGCACATAAGTGGTGCAAGTGTGTAATTTATAGCGGTTTAGGCAATTTTTTGCCTAAAAAATTGGATAAGGATATAATTAATATATAACTTTGTAATATAATAAAAAGAAACGTTATGAGTCATATTGAAGAAGTTGCAACACGGCTAAAAGGATTGCGAGATGCTTTAGGCGTAAGTGTGGAAGAAATTTCCAAGGTTTGTGGAGTTGATGTTGCCACATACGAGAAATATGAAACGGCAGAAATAGACATTCCTATAAGTACTATTCAGAAGATAGCAAATACATACGGAGTAGAGATAATGGCTTTGCTTTTTGGAGAAGAGCCCAAGATGAAAAGTTATTTTGTAACACGTAAGAATACCGGAGTTAGTGTAGAGCGCCGCAGTTGGTATAAGTACCAGTCACTTGCCGCAGGTTTCTCAGGACGTGTTTTTGAGCCGTTTTTGGTAACAGTAGAGCCGACAGGTGCTGAAGCAGATGTGCATTTCAGTTCACATGATGGGCAAGAGTTCAATTATGTAGAGTCAGGCATTATGGAGTTGCATATTGACGGCAAGCAGATTGTTCTCAATGAAGGCGACACTATTGTTTTTGATGCTCGCCGTCCGCATGGAATGAGGGCTTTGGGTAATACTCCGCTTAGGTTTTTAGCGATTATTTGCTAATGTGATTTTTTATTTTTGGTATATCCGATGTGAATAAGTAAATTAGGTGTTCTTAGCATATATAAGAACTCGCTTTAATATTGACGACTAAACAACAAGTATATAATGTTAGAAAAATTTCTTGATAAGACGAGTTTCGATTCTTACGATGATTTTATGCAGAATTTCCACATCAACGTTCCTGAAAATTTCAATTTCGGTTATGACGTTGTTGATGAATGGGCTCGTACGAATCCAGACAAGAAAGCCCTTCTATGGACAAATGAGGAAGGGGAGAAGATTCAGTTCACCTTTGCAGACATCAAGCGTGAGAGCGACAAGACAGCCTCTTATTTCCAGTCTTTGGGTATTGGCAAGGGCGATATGGTAATGCTGATATTAAAGAGAAGGTACCAATTCTGGTTTTCTATTATAGCATTGCACAAATTGGGTGCTGTAACTATCCCTGCAACTCACCTGCTTACGGAAAAGGATATTATTTACCGCTGTAAGGCTGCAGACATAAAGGCTATAGTTGCAGTAGGAGATGATATCGTTGTCAATCATATAAACAAGGCATATCCAGACTGCCCAACGGTTAAGCACCGCATATCTATCGGTCCTATAATCCCTGAGGGCTGGGACGATTTCACTAAGGGGTGTGAGGAGGCGGCTCCTTTTGTCAAGCCTGAGCATCCTAATAGTAATGACGATATTTCGTTGATGTACTTTACTTCGGGTACAACAGGCGAGCCTAAGATGGTTGCTCATTCGTTTACATATCCGCTTGGCCATATAATTACTGGTTCATTCTGGCACAATCTCCATGCGGATAGTCTTCACCTTACACTTGCGGATACCGGCTGGGGTAAGGCCGTTTGGGGTAAGTTGTACGGACAGTGGCTCGCTGGTGCCAATGTATTTGTTTATGATTTTGAGAAGTTCAAGCCTGTTGATGTGCTGCACATGATTCATAATTACCGCATAACATCTTTCTGCGCACCTCCAACTGTTTTCCGCTTCCTTATTCGCGAGGATTTGATGAAATTTGATATATCCTGCCTTAAGTACTGTACTATTGCAGGAGAGGCTCTAAATCCGAGCGTCTATGATGAGTGGTACAGGTTGACCGGAATTAAACTTATGGAAGGTTTTGGTCAGACTGAAACGACTTTGACAGTTGCAACTTATCCGTGGCTTGAGCCAAAACCAGGGTCAATGGGTAAGAAAGGTCCGGAATATGATATAGATTTGCTAACGTCTGACGGCAGATGGGCGGAAGACGGGGAGCAAGGAGAAATTGTTGTCAGGACTCATAATGGCAAGCGCCCTTTGGGTCTGTTCAAGGAGTACTATCGCGACCCACAGATGACAGCGAAAGCATATCATGACGGAATCTATCATACGGGTGATATTGCATGGCGTGATGAGGATGGCTATATGTGGTTTATAGGCAGAAAAGATGATGTTATAAAGTCATCTGGCTACCGCATCGGTCCGTTTGAGGTAGAGAGTGCTTTGATGACTCACCCGGCAGTAGTTGAATGTGCGATAACAGGAGTTCCAGATGAAATCAGGGGACAGGTAGTAAAGGCTACTATCGTACTTTCAGATGCTTATAAGGATAAGGCTGGAGAGGAACTCATTAAGGAGATTCAAGACCACGTTAAGAGGACAACGGCACCGTATAAGTATCCGCGTGTAGTGGAATTTGTTGAGGAGTTGCCAAAGACTATCAGTGGAAAAATCCGTCGTGTAGAAATCCGTAACAAGAAGTAATAAATAAAACCAATGCGGCTAACGTATTTGGTTTAGCACAAGGGTGATCTAAAAGTCATGAGGCTTTGAGGTCACCTTTTTGTGTGTAATTTTCTTTTAGCGGGAACGGTGGTTATAACAATTGTTTTTGTTCCCGCGTGGGCGGGCAATTGCGAGAGTTGCTTCTTCAATTCATTGATGCATAATTGGTTATATGTATTTTACTCTCGGTGCGGCTGAATTGATGCCTTTTCATACCGAATGGCGGACGAAATGCATTCCGTCCGTACATTTGATTATCAGTGTGTTAGAATACGCTGCTACAATGAGTCCATACGGTTAGCGTATGTAATTCTTTCTATGCGAATGACATTGCGAGGAAAAGCAGTGCGTAAATCAGCATATTGCGTGCTGTTGCTCCGAGTAGCGGATTCAATGCTGCTCCGCTGCTAAATATAATCTTTCGCCATGTTGCGTAATGCATAGCGAGGTAAAGCAGCGGCGCAATGATGAAAGCGTCGTACTTCATCCACATTGGCATTGTCAGTATTGCGGCAAGAAATCCGAAAATAAGGTATGCAATTGCTGCTATTCGCCTTCCGAAGATAACGACAGTTGTGCGTTTGCCTGCTTCCTTGTCATCCTCCATATCTCGATAATTGTTGACAATCAGTACGTTTACGCCCATTAGTCCGATACCGAAAGAGCCGGCGAGTACTGCTTTGCTGAATTCGCCAGCCATAAGGAAATAGGTAAAATTGACAGGAACGAGTCCGAAGAAGATAAGTACAGCCAAGTCGCCCAGTCCTATCCTCGAAAGAGGAAATGGACCGGCGCTATATGCGAGTGCGAAAATTGCAATAAATATTCCCACTGGAATCATCTCCCAACCACCGTATGGGATTAGAGCGCAACCAATAAGGCATGCGAGGGCAAGTGTCCCAAATGTTGCCGTTTTCATTGCTTTAGGCGAAATGTCGCCTTCAGTCACGCCGCGACGGAAGCCTTCTCTTCCCTTTTTGTCGCTTCCGTTAACGTAGTCAAAGTATTCGTTTGCAAAATTTGATGTTATCTGAGCGAGAACGGCGAATAGGAAGCACAGCACTGCCGGCAACCATTGAAAAACGCCTTCGTTAATGGCATATCCGCACGCCATAACAACTCCCGCCGTTGAAACGGGTAGGGTGTGCAGACGCATCGCCTCTATCCAACAACGCACCTTCATCTGCTAATATTTATTGTGAGATACTATATCGTTTAAATCTTTTCTAATTTTCTCGCGGTGCTGCTGGGTTGAATAACCGATGGCAACGTCGAGCAATATTCTTTTTGATGAGGGGATGCCGAGAAGTTTTTGCAATTTTTTCTCGTCAAACCACCCCATAATGCAAGAGCCAAGACCTTCTTGCGTAGCGGCAAGGGTTAGGTAAGAGGCTGCTATGCCACAGTCAATCAGGGGGTAATGCTTGTTTTTTATCCAACCTCCGATTCTTGCCGTGAAGTTTGGCGATTCCTGAACGATAAGAATGTGGCAAGGTGCTTCTGTTGCAAACTTGTTCAGCCCCATTGAGTTCATTGCTTCGGCAACAACCTTTACCTTTTCCGGGTCATCAACAACAATAAGGTGCCACGGCTGCGAATTGCAAGCCGATGGCGCAAGTCTTACGGCGGAAACGATTCGCTCAATCTTTTCCGGTTCAACAGTGCGGCTGCTATCGTATGCCCTGTCGCTCTGCCTTTTTTCTATCAAGTCATAGATGTCCATAATTATCTTGTAAATTCCATCAAGCGGCTAAGGTATTTGCCGATTATGTCGAATTCGATGTTTACAACCGAGCCGACCTCAATCCTCTTGAAATTAGTGTGCTCAAAAGTATAAGGGATAATTGCAACTTGGAAACTGTCCTTTTGAGAGTTGCAAACGGTAAGGCTAACGCCGTTGACAGTTACAGAGCCTTTTTCTACGGTAACATATCCCTTTCCCGTCATTTCAGGTTTAACGTCGTAGTGGAAAGTGAAATACTTGCTACCGTCAACGTCTTCAATGGCAGTGCAAACAGCAGTTTGGTCAACGTGTCCCTGAACAATGTGCCCGTCAAGTCTGCCATTCATAAGCATACTTCTCTCAAGGTTCACCAAGTTACCAACTTTCAAACCGCCGAGGTTGCTCCTGTCGAGGGTTTCCTGAATAGCCGTTACAGTAAAGGTGCCGTCACCTGGTAGGTCAACGACAGTCAGGCAAACGCCATTATGAGCAACGGATTGGTCTATTTTCAACTCATCAGCAAATTCGCACTTCATCGTTATGTGCAAATTGCTTTTATCTTTTTTCAAGGCAACAACAGTTGCCGCTGTTTCTACAATTCCTGAAAACATATCTTTTAGTTTTATGCAAAAATACATCAAAAGTTATCGATTGTCAACACCGCTAACTTTTTTTAGGCAATAAAAATGCTACATCTAAAAGGGGTTGCGTCAAAAATCTATTTTGACACAACCCCTGTATGTTATGATTTAGTTTTTATGCAAATAGGCACCATGAAACTGTTAAGCCAGCCATTACGATTGCCACCATGCTCATAAGTTTGATAAGGATATTCAAACTTGGGCCTGATGTATCTTTAAATGGGTCACCAACAGTGTCACCAACAACGGTAGCTTTGTGAACATCTCCGCCTTTGCCTCCGAAATTTCCTTCTTCAACGTATTTTTTAGCGTTATCCCAAGCGCCGCCTGCATTAGCCATAAACACAGCAAGAACGAAGCCTGAAGCAAGACCGCCGATAAGCAATCCGATAACACCGGAAACTCCGAAAATCAAACCAGTCACGATAGGAGCGGCGATAGCGAGTAAAGAAGGAAGAATCATTTCCTTTTGAGCACCGCGAGTAGAGATTTGAACGCAGCGTGCGTAATCCGGTTCTGCCTGGCCAGTAAGGATTCCTTTTATTTCACGGAACTGGCGGCGTACCTCTTCCACCATGTGAGCGGCAGCACGGCCGACGGCGTTCATCGTCAAACCGCAGAAAAGGAATGCCATCATACTACCAATAAAGATACCTGAAAGAACTTTCGGGTTCATCAAAGTAACGTCGTAGTATGTCATGAAATCTGTAAACGTTGCCTTAGCAAGCGGAATTTCTTCGCCAGAAGGCATTGTCAGGATTGTTGTTCCAAGTCTGTCTAAGCCGATACGAACCTCTTCAACGTATGAAGCAAGAAGAGCAAGACCAGTCAAAGCGGCAGACCCGATAGCAAAACCTTTACCAGTAGCGGCAGTTGTATTTCCGAGAGAGTCGAGAGCGTCAGTGCGTTTTCTAACGTCTTCACCAAGCCCGCTCATTTCAGCATTACCGCCGGCGTTGTCGGCTATAGGTCCGTATGCGTCGGTAGCGAGAGTGATGCCAAGGGTTGAAAGCATACCAACGGCAGCGATACTGATACCGTAAAGACCCATGCTAACGTTAGCCATATCGAAACCAGAGGCAAACCAGTAAGAAAGGATAATACCGGCAACAACGGAAATAACAGGGATAGTTGTTGAAATCATACCCAAACCGATACCTGAGATGATAACTGTTGCAGGGCCAGTCTTACCGCTTTCGGACAATTTCTGGGTAGGGCGGTAGGATTGAGATGTATAGTATTCAGTAGATCTGCCGATGACAACGCCAACAATAAGACCGACAACGACAGAGCATGAAATCAAAGCCCAGTTTGTAATTCCGAGCAACCACATAATAAGGAATGTTGCTCCAACGATAAGGATAGAACTTACGTTAGTACCGAAAGAAAGAGATTTCAAAAGGTCTTTCATTCCAGCGTCTTCCTTTGTTCTGATAGTGAATATACCTATAATAGAAAGGAATATACCAACAGCCGCAATAAGCATGGGGGCGATAACGGCTTTTATTTGCATGTCAACATCGCCTGTAACCATAAATGCAGCCGCACCGAGGGCAGAAGTAGCGAGAATGGAGCCACAGTATGATTCGTAGAGGTCAGCACCCATACCAGCCACGTCGCCAACGTTATCACCAACGTTGTCGGCAATTGTTGCTGGGTTTCGAGGGTCATCTTCAGGAATTCCTGCTTCTACTTTACCTACGAGGTCAGCGCCAACGTCGGCAGCCTTTGTATAGATACCACCACCAACGCGGGCGAATAGTGCTTGCGTTGAGGCTCCCATGCCGAAAGTAAGCATTGTTGTTGTTATGACGCAAAGTTTTGCTGTTGGGTTAAGAGCGTCGGCAGGTATGCAGTATTGCAGCAGTACGTACCAGAAAGAGATGTCGAGCAAGCCGAGACCAACAACGACAAGACCCATAACGGCACCGCTTCGGAAAGCAACTCTCAAACCGCTGTTTAGTGATTTGCGGGCAGCGTTTGCAGTTCTGCCAGAGGCGTAGGTTGCTGTCTTCATTCCCAAGAATCCGGAAAGACCTGAGAAGAAACCGCCTGTTAGGAATGCAACAGGCACCCAGTGGTTTTGAAGGTCAAAACCATAAGCCATGATTGAAAATAAGATTACCAAGGCGAGGAATACCAAGCCAACGATTTTGTACTGCTGTTTTAGGTACGACATAGCACCTTGACGCACATAAAGAGCAATTTTACGCATTGTAGGTGTTCCTTCGTCTTCTTTCTTCATCTGGTTATAGAAAAACCATGCAAGAAGAAGGGCTAAAACTGCACTTGCAGGAACAAGCCAAAACAAAATAGTTTCCATTAGATTTTAAGTTTTTTGTTAGGTTTATGTTGAAGTTAATTAAATTTCCTTCGTGAATGCCCTGCGGCGCTTGTGCTGGCGTGATTCAAAATATTGCCATTGCAACTGTACGTTAGCATTAAGTTCCAGTTCCGGATTACTCTCAGCGTACTTAAATCCATACTTGTTAAATAGAGGAATCAAGTCGGTGAATAGTAGCGCGTTAACGCCTTTGCTCTGGTATTCCGGCTTGACGGCTACCAATAGCAGGTCAACTGTGTCGGTAATGTTGAAGTACATTGCTCTCATGAGGTGATACCATCCGAAAGGAAGCATCCTGCCTTGTGATTTCTGCAGAGCGCGAGAAAGAGACGGGATTGCAACGCCGATACCAACTAATTCGTCATTGCTGTCCTTGATAATTGTTAGCAGGTCAAGACGCAGCAGGCGGATGTAGATTTTAACATAGTGGTCAATCTGTCGGTCTGATAGTTTGGTAAATTCAAAGAGGTCAGCGTATGACTCGTTGATTAGTTCAAATAGCGGACGACCGATTTCTTCAACAGCCTTTTTGCGGCTGGTATATTTAACGATTTTCAATCCGAATTTTTGCTTGACTATTTCGCCGATGCGCTTATGCTTTTCTGGCACTTCTGGTGGCACTGTTAGGCTAAATTCTACCCAGTCGGCTGCTTTCTTGAAGCCTAACTTTTCAAGATGCTTAGGGTAATATGGGTAGTTATATAATGTTGCCATTGTAGAAACTTCATCGAATCCTTCAATAAGCATGCCTTCATAGTCCATATCGGAGAATCCCAAAGGACCGATGATAGATGTCATTCCGCGACTTTTACCCCATGCAATAGCGGCATCAAAAAGTGCTTTGCTGACTTCTTCATCATCAATAAAGTCAACGAAGCCGAATCGAAGTTCGTTCTTTCCATTCTCTTTATTACTTTTTTTGTGGATGATTGCTGCAATTCTTCCCACGGCTTTACCGTCACGGTATGCCATAAAATACTCAGCCTCGCAGAAGTCAAAGGCTGGGTTTTTCAGGGGGTTAAGGGTGTCAACGTCATCGGTAATCAATGGCGGCACATAGTAGTCGCTGCCTTTATAAAGGTCTATTTCAAATTTAACAAATTTGGTTAGTTCTTTCGGCGTTTTAGTAATCGCTTTGACTTCTATCATAAGTTAAAAACGGTTTTTAAATTTTAAGTTTCAAAGGTACAAAGAAAATCCCAAAATAATTCTTTTTTTACCATAATTTCGCCGAATACGCAATAAATAGTGTTTGCAGGAGCAAGATATTATAGATAGTATTTATAGTATGAATAGGCAGGGGATAACGATTAAATCAGGATCTCCTTTTGTCCCTCTGTGGCGGGCGATTGCATAATCGTAAACAATTTTTCTGCACTCACTTTGCACTTTATTTTAATAAGATAAACTGCACATCGGAATAAAAAACAAGAAGACTTATTTTTTCTCATCTCGGTTTGTATTATCTTTGGCTTCGCCCAAGATAGGCTTCGCTTCGGCATAAAAAAATAAAAAACTTCGTTTTTCCTTTTTTCTGCACTCACCTTGCACTATCTTTGTACTCTAAAACGAAAGTAAATTATTAGTTATGTATAGAACAAAGACTTGTGGAGAGTTACGACTTTCAAATGTCGGCGAAGTTGTTACTTTAGCCGGTTGGGTTCAACGTACCCGCAAGATGGGAGGTATGACCTTCGTTGACCTCCGTGACCGCTATGGTATCACGCAGTTAGTTTTCAACAATGAGCAGGATGAAGCGCTTTGCGAAGCGGCTAACCACCTTGGTAGGGAATTTGTTATCCAAGTGACTGGTAAGGTATCGGAACGCTCAAGCAAAAATGCAAATATCCCTACCGGAGATATTGAAATTATTGTTGATGCTCTTACCGTACTTACAAAGAGTGACGTTCCTCCATTCACTATCGAAGATAATACAGACGGTGGTGATGACTTGAGAATGAAATACCGTTATCTTGACTTGCGCCGCAACTGCGTTCGCAAAAACCTTGAGTTGCGTCACAAAATGACAATGGAAGTGCGTCGCTATCTTGACGAAAAGGGCTTCCTTGAGGTGGAAACGCCGATGCTTATCGGCTCTACTCCGGAAGGTGCGCGTGACTTTGTTGTTCCTTCTCGCATGAACCCTGGTCAGTTCTATGCACTGCCACAGTCACCGCAAACTTTGAAACAGTTGTTGATGGTTTCTGGCTTTGACAGATATTTCCAAATTGTGAAGTGCTTCCGCGATGAGGACCTTCGCGCTGACCGTCAGCCGGAATTTACTCAAATCGACTGCGAAATGAGTTTCGTTGAGCAGGAAGACGTTATCAATATCTTCGAAGGTATGGCTAAGCACCTCTTTAAGGAGTTGCGTGGCGTTGAACTTAATGAGCCGTTCTTGAGAATGACTTGGGCAGACGCTATGAAATACTATGGTAGCGACAAGCCAGACCTCCGCTTCGGTATGAAGTTCGTTGAGTTGATGGATATTATGAAGGGTCACGGTTTCTCTGTTTTCGATAATGCTGAATATGTCGGCGGTATCTGTGCAGAGGGCGCTGCTACATATACAAGAAAGCAACTTGACCAATTGACAGAGTTTGTTAAGCGTCCGCAAGTTGGTGCGAAAGGTATGGTTTACGCACGCGTGGAAGCAGACGGTAACGTTAAGTCAAGTGTTGACAAATTCTACAGCCAAGAGGTATTGCAGCAAATGAAGGAAGCGTTCGGTGCTAAACCGGGTGACCTTATCCTTATCCTCAGCGGCGACGATGCTATGAAGACTCGTAAGCAACTTTGCGAACTACGTCTTGAAATGGGCCGTCAACTTGGACTACGTGACAAAAATCAATTCGCATGTCTTTGGGTTGTTGACTTCCCAATGTTTGAGTGGAGCGAAGAAGAAGGCCGCCTAATGGCTATGCACCACCCGTTCACTCATCCGAAGGAAGAGGATATACCTATGCTTGATACAGATCCGGCAGCAGTTCGTGCTGACGCTTACGATATGGTTATCAATGGTGTTGAGGTTGGTGGCGGCTCTATTCGTATTCACAATCCGGAATTGCAGGCTAAGATGTTTGAGATTCTCGGCTTCACTCCTGAAAAGGCACAAGAGCAGTTCGGATTCCTTATGAATGCGTTCAAATTCGGTGCACCTCCTCACGGTGGCCTTGCATACGGTCTTGACCGTTGGGTATCATTGTTCGCTGGTCTTGACTCTATTCGTGACTGCATTGCATTCCCGAAAAACAACAGTGGCCGCGATGTTATGCTTGATGCTCCGGCTCCTCTTGATAAGTCTCAATTAGACGAGTTGAACCTCGTTATCGACATTAAAGAGTAATCACATTTAATACAAACAATGACGGGTGGTGCGAAATTTTATTTTGCTCCACCCGTTTTTATATATAACCATAACTGTACATTTCCTACAGAATTTACATAGTCTTGCTATTGCACGATCTCTTGATAAAATAGGCTTTACCCCGCAATAAAATCAAAAAAAAATTCGTTTTTTCTTTGTTCTTCTCTCACCTTGCACTATCTTTGTTTTCTGAAAAATAGACCCGGGTGGCGAAATTGGTAGACGCGCTAGTTTCAGGTTCTAGTGGTGTAACAACCTTGTCGGTTCGAGTCCGATCTCGGGTACAAAAAAACTGCTAATCTCATGATTGGCAGTTTTTATTTTTATATAATTAATATGATTTTTACAATCAGCCGATTTGCTATTCTTAAAGGAATAACACGGCAATATACGATAGCCAGAGAATTAGTAATAAAGTATATGATATTTCCTTTCGTAGAGGGTAACTTCTGTAAGAAAGGTATGCTGTTACGACAACATAGATAGGGAAAGCATATAGCAACATCAGGTTTTGACGTGTTGGGTCAAGGCTGAAATCATGGTTTTCCATATAAACGGGCCACCCGAGAACAGGCAGAACGCTTAGCAATATTGCAACGATGAACCATCTCGGATATTTCCGTCTGTTTTTCTCCTTATCAAGTTTGTTGCTTTCCATAACTATTGCTTTTAAATTGTTATACCTGTCTAAAACTTTTGCATATCAACCAGATGCTTGTAGTAACCGCCAAGTTTAAGCAATTCTTCATGCGTTCCCTTTTCAACAATTTGTCCCTCATGCATAACACAGATAAGGTCAGCATTGCATATTGTTGACAGTCTGTGGGCTATAACAAGAGTAGTTCTGTTCTTCATCAATCGGTCTAACGCTTCTTGAACGAGTCTTTCGCTTTCTGTATCAAGAGCAGAAGTTGCTTCGTCGAGAATAAGTATCGGCGGGTTTTTCAGGATTGCTCGTGCTATACTTAGTCGCTGACGCTGACCGCCAGACAGTTTGCAGCCACGGTCACCGATATTAGTATCATAACCATTCTCTGACGCCATAATGAATTCATGGGCGTTGGCAATCTTTGCAGCCTCTATAACCTGCTCCTTGGTTGCACTCTCTACACCAAAAGTAATATTATTATAGAAAGAATCATTGAAAAGGATAGCCTCCTGGTTTACGTTACCCATCATTCCGCGAAGTTCCTTAACACGGATATCGCGAATATCTACGCCGTCGATAGAGATAGAGCCTTCGTTGACGTCATAGAATCGAGGAAGAAGGTCAGCAAGGGTTGATTTTCCTGAACCAGATTGCCCAACAAGAGCAACTGTTTTGCCAAAAGGAATCTCAAGTGAAACGTCGTTTATAACCCATTCTGACTGATATTTAAACTTAACGTGGTCATACTTGATGCAACCTTCTTTTGTTGAAACGCTTTTCGGATTTTCAGGGTCTTTAATAGGGTTGTTTGCACTCAAAATCTTGTCAACTCGCTCCATTGATGCAAGTCCCTTCTGAATTTGGTAAGCAGCCTTGGAGAGGTCCTTTGCAGGATTGATAATGCTGTAGAAAATCACCATATAATAGATGAAAGTAGGAGCATCAATGATATTGTTACCCGACAAAATCAATGTGCCGCCAAACCACAGCACAATGGCGATTGTTGCAGTTCCGAGAAATTCACTCATCGGATGGGCAAGAGCCTGACGGCGTGAAATCTTGTTGGTTGTCTTGTAATAACGCTGATTTTCGCTATGGAAACGCTCTTGAATCTTATGCTCTGCATTGAAAGCCTTAATGATACGCAAACCGCCAAGGGTTTCTTCTATTGTTGCCATCAATGAGCCCCATTGCTGCTGGCCTTCAAGGGAAGTTCGCTTTAGCCGCTTGCCAATCTTGCCCATTATGTATCCTGCAATAGGTAGCAGAATAAAAACGAAAAGAGTTAACTGCCAACTGACTGTAATCATCATTGCAAGACACACAATAATCATTATAGGATTTTTGAAAAGCATATCAAGCGATGACATAATGGAATTTTCAATTTCTGCAACGTCGCCCGACATTCTTGCCATAACGTCACCCTTTCGCTCAGAAGTAAAGAATCCTATTGGCAGGCTTACAATCTTGTCGTAAACAAAATTGCGAATATCTCTAACGATTCCCGAGCGGATAGGGATAAGGAAATGTGAACTGAGGTATGTTGCTCCTGTCTTGAAAAGCGTCATAACAACCAATGCAACGGCAAGCATTGCCAATGTTGTTGATGCTCCGTAGGTTTCCTTGCAGTAGTATGCGGTATAATAGAAGTTGTTGATGGCAACATCTTTTAAATTGCCACTGCCCCATTCCATAAAATGGTATTCTGTTCCTCCTCCATTGAAAAGCATATCAAGGATTGGAATTATCAACGCAAAGGAGAACAGGGTTAGAAATGCAGCAAGAATATTGAAAATAATATTCAGTATAAGGTAGGTCTTATACGGCGGAACGAAACGCCTTAAGATTACGATAAATTCTTTCATAAATTAAGCAATTAGTTTGCAAATTTACAAAAAAATATCATACATTTGTGTATCACTTAAAAATCCTATCGCTATGAAACGTTTCTTTTCTTTATTGGTTATTTTGTCAGTATGGTTTTTGTCATTTGGAGAAGCACCTGTTAAATTTTTCGATGTTGGCGAACCAATTAAATTTTGCGGAGAAAAATATCACTTTGCCTGGAGTCAGAATGACGGTAAGATGTTTTATGTTCAGGAATATCTTCCAAAAGGTGACTCATTCGACAATCTTAAAACAATGGTTACCGTTACCTTACTATTTGTCGATGTTCACCCCATTGATGCTGTTAGGCTAAAGGTTGCCGAATTAGATGAAAGAAAGAAGAATGATCCTATCATCAATTATCAGGTCGCAGAAAACGGCGATATGTACCTGCTTGATTTTATTGTTAGCGACTATAATGGAAAAGAAATGAATTGTGTTGAACTGGATATTCATAGGTACAGTTCTGTAAAAGTTAACGGAAAAGACGCAATTCTTCTTTGCTTCTATACCGAAAGAGCCTATGGAGATGACATTGAACCATTCATAAAATCAATTCCTGAAAAAAGAAACAAACTATATGATGAAATAGGGAAGATAAACCTTGATATTAAGTTTGTTAAGTAACAGTAAGTTGAAAATAAAATAGTAGCAATCTGTTGTGGGCGATTCTCACAATCGCCTGCCTTTCGGGGATGAACGGCACGAATTACGGACACTCTGCAGAGTGTCCCTACAGTGTTGTGCTTGTAATATACAGGTAATCAGCGAATAGTAGGGTGGATGACGTTTTAATTGTGTAACAACGTTAATTTAAATAGTATTATTAATAAAAAATTTCAAAAACGGAAGGCTCTCATTAACTTTACGCTTCTAATCGTGTCTTAGACAAAAATAGCAATTAGAATAAGTAAAAACTAAATGAGAAAATACATTACTTTTATAATACTGTCTGTAATTGGTTGTGCAAGTGCTTTTTCCGGAACGGTTATTGGAACGGTTGCCGACTCGTCAGACGGCAACCCGCTAATAAATGCATCTTTGAAAATCCTTAACAGCCGTGACAGTGTATTCGTAAATGGCGGAATAACAAATATCGACGGCAAATTCTCCTTTCGCGGTCTTAGAAAAGGCAACTACATTCTTGAAGTGTCGTATCTCGGATACAAGACCAAATATACAGACTTCAGAATAACTGATGCGTCTCAAAAACTGTCATTAGATTCGGTTAAAATGACTTCTAATACAATCATCCTCAAGGAAGCGGAAGTTGTTGGTGTCAAAACTGAAGTGAAAGTAATGCAGGATACTGTTGAGTATAATGCTGACTCTTATAAAGTTCAACCTAATGCTGTTGTTGAGGACTTGCTTAAGCGGTTGCCAGGCGTTGAAGTAGATGCCGACGGAAAAATAACAGCACAAGGCAAGGAGATTAAGAAAATCCTTGTTGATGGGGAAGAATTTTTCACCGACGATGCTAAAGTTGCATCCAAAAACATCCCTGTTGACATGGTGGATAAATTACAGGTAATTGACCGCAAAAGTGATTTGGCGAGACTCACCGGTGTTGACGATGGGGAAGAGGAAACCGTTATCAATCTTTCTGTCAAGAAAGGCATGAAAAAAGGTTGGTTCGGAAATGCCGTCGCCGGTTACGGAACTGATGACAGATATATGGGCAACTTTATGGTCAACAGATTCTATGGGAAAAATCAGTTCAGCATTATTGGCAACTTCAACAACATAAACGACCCCGGTTTCACAAACTCTGGTGGAAGGTTCCTCCGCTTTGGAAGCGGAAGGGGCATTAACTCCGCTCAAAGTATCGGTATTAATTTCAATGTAGGAAAGGGAACAAACTTCAGAATTGGAGGAGACCTTATGTATTCACACTCAAATAAAAAGACGAATACTTCGGCAAGCAAGCAGTACCTTTTTACTGACTCTACCTCCTATGAAAATTCTAAAAATGCCTCAACCGACAACACTCATAACATTTTTGGAAACTTCAGAATTAAGTGGGAGGCTGACTCTTCAAACACTTTCGACTTCCGCCCAAGATTCAATGTTTCGTTCAATGACTCCCACCTCAACGAATTGTCACAACTCTTTGCCGGCGATGCCAATAGGACGGCGGTAAACAAAGGTCAGAGCAATGTTGTCAGCAGTGGAACTTCCTACGAGTTAAGCGGCGAATTGGTATATAACCGTAAATTCAAGAAGCCAGGCCGCTCGTTGAGTACTCAAATGACTTACAGATACAGTAATACCGAAGAAGATGAAACAAGTTATGCACTTAACGAGTTCTTCCTTGCTCCTGAGGAAAACGAGGAGCGTAACCAGATTGGCGACAACCGTCAGTGGACCAGTCGTGCAGGACTTAGGCTGACGTGGAAGGAACCGCTGGGAGATATCAAAAAGGCCCGTTTCCTAACGTTGGCATATAATATGAACTACTACTTCAACAATGCTGACAAGTTGGTATATAATGTGGGTAATCAGTATAGTACCATTTCTGCCCTCGATGCCCTTGAAACATACGGAATCAAGACAAATCCGGCTGTTGCTAATGCCATTGCCGAGGAGTCGGGCGTTCTCGATGAGGAGCAGAGCAACCGATTCCGAAATGACCAGTTTGACCAAAGAATAAGAATCGGTTATCAGCAGAATACAAAGACAATAAGATTGAATGCCGGCTTCTCTGTTGAGCCAACGATGATGCAGAGCGAGAATCTGGTTAATTCCGCTAAAGATATTCCGCAAAACTGGGTATGGAATTACGCTCCGTTTATCCGTTTCAGATATATGTTCTCCAAAAAGAGCAGTCTTGCAGTCAACTATCGAGGCAGTTCATCTGCTCCGTCAATGAAGCAGTTGCAACCCGTTGCCGACGTTTCAGACCCTATGAAGGTCATTCAGGGTAATCCGAACCTTGTGCCGTCGTTCACTCACCGCATAATGTTGAGGTACAATAATTTCAATCAGGAAAAGCAGCGCAGCATTATGGCGATGGGTAATATATCATTTACCCAAAACAGTATTGTTACCAAAACGACATACGAAGAAACAGGTAAGCAACTGACTACTTACGAAAACGTTAACGGCGTTTGGTCGGCTCACGCAATGGCTATGTTTACAACGCCCTTCAAAAACAAGAACTGGCATTTCTCAAATCACCTCTTTTTCAGATATTCAAAGGCGGCGGGATTTACTAACGGACTTATTAACAGGAGCGGTTCTATTATGGTCAGCGAAACGCCGAGCCTCGCTTTCAGAAATGGACTCGTTGATATTGAGTTAAGACCATATTACAACCTTCAGTTAACAAGGAACTCGCTACAGAACAACTCCGACAGAAACGTTCATTCTTACGGTGCAACCTTCAATGCGAACTACTACGCTCCTTTTGGCTTGGTGCTCTCCACAGACCTCTCTTACTGCGACTCTAAAGGTTACTCCGATGGTTTTGACAATGAGCAATGGCTGTGGAACGCGTCTATATCATATCAATTCCTTAAAGGGAAAAACGCAACGGTATCGGTTAAGGCATACGACTTGCTGCAAGAGAAGAAAAACATTTCCCGCACCGTGACGGCAAACTACATTACCGACAGTGAGTTTAATACAATTACCCGTTACTTTATGGTGACGTTTGCTTATAAGTTCTCCGTTTTCGGAAATGGAGCAACCGAGCGAGATTTTGATTATGGTGGTTATGGCCGTCGCCCCGGACCACCGCACAGAATGGGAGGACCGCATTAAGCATGTCTTTCTGAAATGAACGACACGAATTGCGGACGCTTGCGAGAAGCGTCCCTACAGTAGAATGCTCGTAATATACGGACTGTCAGCAAACTGCAGGAACATAATTTGCGTAAGCCTCTCTTAATCAAACAGCATTTCTGGCAGAAAGCCTATGACCTTAACACCTATGGCAACGCCTTTTCCGTGAATAACCGTATCGTTCAATTTCGGGCTGAAAGCCCATGCCCTAACCAGCCTATGGCAACGCCATAGGTATGCGGTATCCTAAGAAAACGCGCTCTGTAGGAGCAACGACTGCTAATCTGTAAATAAATAGTCCTTGTTGTAATCGACTTTATACAAAGCCAAAAAAGCCAGATACTCTTCCCGAAAACTTCTTTTTCTGTGGTGTTCTTTTTGATTCTTTATGTAATTCAATGTTGGCAAAAATGAAGACTGGCTAACGGAAAAAACAGAGTATCCCCTTTGCCATGAAAAACCACTATACTTGCTTCCTAACTCCTTTATCCGGCGACTGCTTTTTCGTTTAACAAATTCAACCAGGTCAGAAACGGTTATTTGTCTTGAAAGCACAAATAAAATGTGGATATGATTGTTTGTACCGCCAACCCACACGTTGCTGCATCCTGTTGAATTAACAAGATTGCCAATGCAAGAAAACACTTCCGCCAAGTCATTTTCTTCAATTTCTGGGCTGACAGTCTTTATGTGAAAAATAAGGTGCAAATATATTTTACTTAAGGATTGTGACATTCTACAAATTCTACGGATTAAAAGGTTTCGCAATTTATTTATTATTTTTAGATTAAGCAAATTTTCATTTTGAAAAACGCTGCTCCTTCAGAGCGCTCGAAATTACTGTGCTCCCACCTATGGCGCTGCCATAGGCTGTTGATTCGATGGGCTTTCAGCCCGTTTTGCCTCTCCTGACAAAACGATATTAACGGCACATTTCCGGGATCTGTTGGGACGAAATGTGTACTTATTTCTTTTTGTTGCGTTCAATAATGTACCTTCGTATCATCGTGTATGCAGGTTCGAGTACAGTTCCGTGGTCGCAGCCTTGCAGTTCGTATAGTTTTACCTTCTTGTTTCCTATATTTCGTGATACCGATTCAAAAAGAGCATTTTCTTCCCATCTGTTAGCGATTTCCATATACCTGTCGCCAGTATAAAGGATAATTGGAGGTGTATTCTTTCGAGTTTTGTTTACTGGAGCAAATTCATCAATTATAGGCAAACCGTCAGGCAAGTTTCTTTCTTTTCGTATAGTGAAATGAGTTACAGTTTGCCCGCTGACAGGCAGGTATGCTGCAATACTGTCTGCATCAACTCCAAATTGATCAAGGTATTTTTTATCTGTAGCAAGCATCAGAGAAAGATATCCGCCGGCAGAGTGCCCAGATACGAATATTTTAGACTTATCCCCACCATATTTTTCAATGTTGTTATATACCCAAGCAACTGCTTCTGCGGCATCGTTGATATAGTCCGGGTTTTGTGCTTTAGGGCTAAGACGGTAGTTAACTGCTACTATTGCTATCTCCTGATTCATTATCTCCGCAGGGAAATGCTTGTTTCCACCCGTTAGCCCACCACCGTGAAACCAGATAAGAGTTGGGTAGCCACTTTCAATAGGGTGGTAAATGTCTAACTTGCAACGCTCTTGTTTGTATTTGTTGCTGTCGTTTTCATTGATGTACGATATATTGCTTATGGTTTTGTAGTCAGAACCGAATGCAATTATGGCGCTCATTAATGAAATGAGCAGAGCAGATAATTTTTTCATTAGTTTTGTTATTTATAGTTTTCGAGTGATTTTTTGAGGGATTCCTTTATTTGTGATTTCAATTCAGGAGGGGCAATGACTGTTACCTTGCTACCGAAAGAGAGCAGTTCTTGGATAAGGTCGTAGGTGATATGCAGATTATATGAGAAAATGGAATATCCGTCGCATATTTGCTCCGTTTGTGATTTGTGGAGCGGTAAAGCTCGCAAGTATTTCGCTTGCTTGGATTCCGCTTTAATGATAACCCTTTTGCATTCTCCGTGGTCGGTCGTTATGCCAAAGAACCCGTCAAAATATTGGGAAACGCTGATGTCAGGCATCTCGAATTTCTCTTGAGAAACTGCAGCAGTCGTTATTCTGTCGAGCGAATAGGTCTTAATCTTCTTATCTTTGCAGTTGTAGCCGATAACGTACCACCTCTGCTTGAAGATGCGCAGAAAGTATGGTTCGATTATTATGTTTTTAGAAACAGTCTGCCTGTCGAAAGCCGCGTAAGAGATGTTTATTTTGTTTGATGTTTTTATGGCATCGATAATAATTGACAGGTGCCCTTTCGCCGAGGGAATGTCTTCAAGCATAATTCTGCTTGCTATGTCCGTAGCGGTTGAAAGGGTATTGTTTATCGCCATTGAGTTTACGAGCCACCTGTTCATATCCTCGCCTTCTGTTTCCGTTCCGAGAAAATATTCAAAAGTGGCAGGGTCATATTGTATAGAGATGCCGAAAAGTTCCTCAATGGCGTTTCTGTAGTTGTAGAACGTTCGGCGGGCAAGGGCTTCCCCCTCGGAATATTCCGATTTTTTCCAGCACTCGTCAAGTTGTCGTCGAGTTATTTTTCCGTAACGCTGGATTGTTTCCAGCACCCAAAGGTATTTTCCGAGGAGGTTCCGAGCCATAATTAGATTATTGTTTTTTGATTAATAGAGCCATACCCAAAGCAGTAACTACAGCGTTGATAATCAGCAGTTCAAAACTGATTTGGTATCCGTTGAACCATTGCTCGCTATTTTTTTGGAGGATAAGGCATATAATCGGAGAGATGATGCAAACGGCAGGCACCCATTTGTCGCGGACCTGCTTTTTGCAAGCCAATCCGAATATGAACATACCGAGGATAGGGCCGTAAGTATAAGCAGCAAGGCTATAAACTGCATTGATAGCACTATCGTTATTCAGGTAGTAGAAAACGATGATAACGGCAACCATCATAGCCGACATTGCCAGGAGAACGAGTTTTCTTGTCTTAGTCAAACCTGCATCATCCTTTTTCTTGTCAGCCTGAAGAATATCGACAGTAAACGAAGTTGTCAGAGCAGTTAAGGCACTGCCAGCAGCAGAATATGCAGCAGCAATCAAACCGATGATAAACACGATTCCGATGAATACCGGGAAACCGTCGCTCCACGCAACATTTCCGAATACTGCGTCGCCAACAACCTTACCGTCCTTCATTGGCAAGTTGTCGCCTGAGTACATATAAAGGAGAGTACCGAGAACGAGGAAGAGTCCGATAACGAAAATCTGCACGAAAGAACTAACAATCATATTCTTTTGAGATTCGCGGTGGTTCTTGCAACTCATAGTTCTCTGCATCAAGTCTTGGTCAAGGCCAGTTGTCGCAATAACCATAAATACACCAGCAATAAACTGCTTCCAGAAATATTTTCCGTCGTTAGGGTCGTTGAAGAAGAAAATCTTGCTTGTTTCGTGAGCAGAAACCGCTTCCGGCAAGTTGAAGATTCCGAGGTTTAGGCTCTTTGCAATGTAAACGATGCAGCAGATAACAGAAAGAACAAGGCAGAAAGTCTTTAGCGAGTCGGTCCAGATAAGGGATTTCACGCCACCTTGCTTAGAGTAAAGCCAAATCAAAGCAACGGTAAGAATAACGTTGATTATAAAGTGGATATGTAGCGGGTCGAATACAAGAGTTTGCAGAACTACGCAAACAACGAAGAAGCGAACCGACGCACCGAGCATCTTAGAAACGAAGAAGAACCAAGCACCGGTTTTATAAGATTTCAAACCGAAGCGGTTTTCGAGGTATCCGTAGATGCTGACAAGATTCATCTTGTAGAACATAGGTATAAGCACGAGGGCAACGATGAGCGAGCCCACGAAGAAGCCCAGCACCATTTGCATATATGAGTATCCGCCGGCATGGACGGCACCCGGAACAGAAATGAATGTTACTCCCGAAATACTTGCACCAATCATGGCAATGGCAACCATATACCATGGTGATTTTCGGTTGCCGGTGAAGAACCCGGCATTATCAGTTTTTCGTCCGGTTATCCATGAAATCAGAAACAGTAGTAAAAAGTAGAATGCTATAGTAGCAAGAACGATCAAGGCTTTTGTCATGATTTTATATTTTTATTCGTTTATTCTGCGTATAGTAGATATGGTTTTCTTTGTTTCTTGAATTTCTCCACGTCATCAGCCCAAGTTGCTTTGATTTCGTCAGCCGACTTTCCTGCTTTGATCATCTTGCGGATATTTCCGTCGCCGATAAGTTTTTCAAAGAAAGAGCGGAAGAAATAGTCATCCATATTAAGGTTATTGTAAGCATCGATAACGTATTCAAGGTTAATACCTTTAGCGATAATTTCCTCGTCACTTAGGTTTGTAAGGTCAACGCCGTAGCAAAGTCTGTTAAGTTGTGGCGGGTTCTTTGCACCGTCAACGCTTCTCGGAGTGAAAGAGAAAGAATATCCCTTCATATTCGGGTGACCGTAGATTTGGAACGGTTTGTCGGTGCCGCGTCCAAGGCTGACGGGAGTAGCCTCAAAGTAGCAAGTAGAAGGGTATAGGTAGATAGACTTCATGTTCGGTAGGTTTGGTGATGGAGCGATAGGCAGTTCGTATCTGCTCTGGTGAGTGTAGTTGCGGCATTTGATAACCGTCAAAGGTACCTTCTTGCCACCTTTCAACCAGCCTTCGCCGTTTGTCATCACTGCAATTTCGCCCATGGTTAGGCCGTGAACGACAGGAATTGGCAGGCGACCTACGCCAGACTCATATTTCATATCAAGTATAGGACCGTCAACGTACATGCCGTTAGGGTTCGGGCGGTCGAGCACCATAAAACTCTTGCCGAATTTAGCGGCAGCGTTCATAAGGTCAACCATAGTGCAATAGTATGTATAGAAACGCAAGCCAACGTCTTGAATATCAACAACGATAATGTCGATATTGTCCATGACACTTTTTTTCGGGCTGCGAGTTTTACCGTCGTAAAGAGAAGCGATAGGAATACCAGTTTTAGAGTCAACACCGCTTGAAACATGTTCGCCAGCGTCAGCCTTTCCTCTGAAACCGTGTTCCGGAGAGAAGATTGTTGTTACATTAACGCCTTTTTTGAGCATAACGTCAAGAGTGTGTTCGTTTCCAACCATGCCAGTGTGATTGCTGAGTAAAGCAACCTTCTTGCCTTTAAGCAGAGGAATGTATTCATCAGTCATTTCAGCGCCAACGCGAATCTGAGCACTTGCGAATGTTGCTATTAATGCCATAAGTAGTGGCATAATGATTTTGAAATTTTTCATTATGTTAGGTTTTTGTTAGGTTTTTTATCAAGGCAAAGTTAATGTAAATCGCTGTAATAATCAACTGAAAAAGACACATATCGAATAAAAATGTTTTTGATATTGCTGTAGTGGGTCGAATGGTATTCTCATTGGTCGGTTTGGTGGCAGGTAATGGTAAACTATCGTTATTTGTAGGTACTCTGGTGCTTGAAATTACTGATTTTTGGGTATTGAGGGGTTTTTCTGATGTCTATACCTTTGCATTTGTAATTTCAGAGTGGAATATTAATAAAAAACAGATATAGATATGAAAACTTTTACAAAGAGAATTGTCGCTTTTATGGCGGTTGTGAGTGTGGTAATGACTATGGTTTCTTGCAGTGAGGAGAAGAGTGAGCCTTCGATGCCGTCGGCAAAAATGGTTGAAGGCAGTTATGTTGGTGATATTGTCTACAAGGTGCTGGAAACCAACTATGAGGAGAAAGGGTTGACTTATAAGGTTGAGGCTGTTTCCGATAGTGAAATTAATCTTACTATTTCATCATTCGGCAACCCGCCAATGCAGATTCCTGAAGTCAAGGTGAAGACAACTGTTACTGGCAGTGACGGTAAATACAGTATTTCAGAGGGTTCGTTTGAAGGAACCCTTGATAATGGCAAAAATTATACTTTGACCTTGCGGGGAAGCATAGAGGGTTCTGTTGCAACATTCGATTTTAGTTTGACTTATGGTAGTATGCCTTTCCCGATAATCTGTTCTTTTAAAGGAAGCAAGTAATATGTTTAAGAAAGGTCTTTTGAACTGCTCTTTCATGATAATGGGACTTGCTTTGTCTATGCACTCGGCACCTGTTGAGAATATTCCCGACAGTGTGCCGGGAATGTCCTGCTATATGATGGATGGACTTGATTTGGAAGAGGTTGTTGTTACAGCAACGCGAACGCCAAAGGCCTTGAAGAATGCCCCTGTTGTTACCCGCCTTATTTCGGAGTCGGATATCTCAAAGGCTGACGCTACAAATGTTCAGGACCTGCTGACTGCGGAGTTGCCAGGTCTTGAGTTTGGCTATTCGATGAGTCAGGAAACGTGTTTGCAGATGAATGGCTTTGGCGGTAATGCGGTGCTTTTCCTTGTTGACGGTGAGCGATTGGCTGGAGAGACGATGGATAATGTTGACTACCATAGGTTAAACTTGGATAACGTTGGCCGTATAGAGATAGTCAAAGGAGCCGCATCAGCACTTTATGGAGCCAATGCCGTCGCTGGTGTGGTGAATATCATAACTAAGGACAGTAAGGAAAGTTGGTCGGCGAAGTTAAATAGCCGTTATAACGATTTTGGCAAGGTGTGGCGGTGTGGCGGAAATATAGGGTTTAATGTTGGGAAATGGAATTCTCAGACAAGTTTTCAGCGAGTAACGTCAGAGATGGAAAAACTGACAGATGCTTTTGATATGGAGTCAAATATCCGTCAGGTATATGGCGGAAATACCCTCAACATTAAGGAGCGGTTGGTTTATAGCATTTCTGACAGTATAAAGTTGATTGCTCGTGGCGGATATTTTGCCCGCATCAGCAATAGGGTGAATTATGATGACAATTACAAGGATTATAGTGGCGGTGTTAAGGGGCTTTTTGATTTCTCAAGGCATAACAATCTTGAGGTGTCGTATTCCTATGACCAGTATGATAAGTCGCGTTACATAGGAGGAGTGCGTACGCATGACCATGATTACAGTAACCGTCAGAATATCGTCCATGCCATGTATAGCCATGGTTTTGGGTTGCATAACCTTACTGTTGGAGGTGATTATATGAATGATTATCTGAAGTCATATCAGTTTGTTGAGAACGATGTCTATCGCCAGCATTCTGCAGATGCTTTTGCCCAGTTTGACTATAACCCGTTATCGTGGTTGAATGTTGTGGCGGCATTGCGCTATGACTATTACTCCGCTTCCGATGAGGGTGCGGTGACAGGTCGTCTTGCCGTTATGCTTAAAAAAAGCGGCTATTCGGTCCGACTTAACTATGCTGGAGGTTTCCGTGCCCCAACGCTGAAGGAATTGTATATGAATTTCGATATGGCTGGG
>ENA-ORPF01001032-ORPF01001032.1-human-gut-metagenome-genome-assembly--contig:-NODE-1032-length-24613-cov-4.530540_pt1 | contig 24613 bp, 18 predicted proteins | sample MGYA00242140_ERZ509070 | MGnify/ENA primary metagenome ERZ509070 (study PRJEB26280, sample SAMEA2338713) | human gut metagenome | biome: human gut; feature: human-associated habitat; material: faeces... | reverse complement strand
ATAAAACTGCTGATGAAATCAGATTTGCACTTGAATCTAATGTAGGAAAGTTCGTTGTTGATAACCTTTACGAACTTGAGCTTCTCAATGAAATTTGCGGTGAAGTGGGTAAGAAGGCTAATATTTCTTTTAGAATTAAGCCCGGTGTAGACGCTCATACTCATAACTTCATCAGAACAGGTCAGATTGATTCAAAATTCGGTTTTGCTCTTGAAACAGGCGAAGCTTTTGAGGCAGTTAAAAAGGCACAGATGTACGATAATGTAAATCTTACGGAACTTCATTGCCACATCGGTTCACAGATTTTTGATATTGATCCGTTTGTCACTGCAGCTGAAATTATGCTTGACTTTATGGGCAAGATTCACGATGAGCTTGGAATCGTTATTTCTGAGCTTAACCTCGGCGGCGGTTTTGGTATTATGTACACTAAGGATGATGAACCTGTTCCTTACGAAAACTATATGGAAAAGGTTTCTGAGGCTGTTAAGGCAAAGGCTAAAGAACACGGACTTCCTGTTCCGTATATCTTTATTGAGCCGGGTCGTTCCATTGTCGGCGAAGCAGGTATTACACTTTACAAAGTTGGCGGCAAAAAGGAAATTCCTAATGTAAGAACATATGTATCCGTTGACGGTGGTATGACTGATAATATTAGGTATGCACTTTATCAGTCTGCTTATACCGTAGTAAATGCAGGTAAGGCTGATAAAGAGCCTGATGAAATCGTAACGGTAGCAGGTAAGTGTTGCGAGAGCGGCGACCTCGTTCAGGAGCATACAAAGGTTGCTAAGGTTGAAGTAGGCGATACACTTGCTGTTCTTTCAACAGGTGCTTATAACTATTCTATGGCGTCAAATTACAACAGAATCCCTCGCCCTGCAATCGTAATGGTTAAAGACGGCAAGGCTAGAGTTGTTGTTAAGCGTGAAAGCTACGAGGATATAGTAAAGAACGATATCTGATAATCGAATTATAATTATTTTGCAACACCGAACCGTTTAATTGTGTTCGGTGTTGTGTAGATTAGCGCATAGATTCGGAGTTGAGTATTGTGTTTAGGATAAGAAGTTTTTTTAAGGAACTTGAGCCGACACGACAGATGTCTGAGGCATTTAGAAATTGTATATTTCTTGCGTTATCAGGCGGATTTCAGGATGCATATACTTATTTTACAAGGGATGAAGTATTTTCGAATGCACAGACAGGAAATGTGGTACTGATGAGCCAGCATTTTATGCTGGGTGAATGGCAGAGAGGACTGCATTATCTGATACCGCTGCTCGCATTTGCCGGAGGCGTTTTCTTTGCAGACTGTGTACAGGGAAAGTTTAAATATGCCAACCGTCTTCATTGGAGGCAGGGGATATTATTGTTGGAGATCCTGATTTTATTTGGTGTCGGATTTATTCCGCAGGATTATAATATGCTTGCGACAACATTAGTGTCGTTCTCCTGTGCGATGCAGGTGCAGTCATTCCGCAAAGTTGGCGGATATTCTTATGCGAGTACGATGTGTATCGGAAACTTAAGAAGCGGCACGGCAGCGTTGTCAGCATACATGAGGGACAGACGCCCGGAGCAGATCCGGCAGGCGATGTATTATTTTGGGATTATCCTGTTTTTTGCAGTGGGAGCAGGAATCGGTGGAAATCTGTCTATGCGGCTTGGATTTAAGGCAATCTGGTTTTCAAGTGCTGTTCTGGCAGTCAGCTTTTTGTTAATGTTTATAGAAGAAAAGGAAAAATCATTATGTTAAACCAGTTTTCAAGAACGGAGTTATTATTGGGAAAAGAGGCGATGGAGAAACTCGGACATTCCAGAGTGGCTGTCTTTGGTGTCGGCGGCGTCGGAGGCTATGTCTGCGAAGCACTTGTGCGGAGTGGTGTGGGAGCGTTTGATCTGATCGATGATGACAAGGTATGCCTGACAAACTTAAACCGCCAGATCATTGCGACAAGAAAGACGGTAGGAAAGTATAAGGCAGAGGTGATGCGTGACCGCATCCTGGAAATCAATCCGGAAGCAGATGTACGGATCCATAAGTGCTTTTTCCTGCCGGAGAATGCGGATGATTTTCCGTTTGGCGAATATGATTATATTGTGGATGCGGTGGATACCGTAACTGCAAAAATCGAGCTTGTCATGAAGGCGAAGGAAAAGGATATCCCGATCATCAGCAGCATGGGGGCGGGAAATAAGCTTGACGGAAGCCAGTTTAAGGTGGCAGATATTTATAAGACAAAAGTCTGCCCGCTTGCAAAAGTAATGCGCCGCGAACTGAAAAAGCGCGGAGTGAAGAAGTTAAAAGTAGTTTATTCCGAAGAGACTCCAACAAGACCAATCGAGGATATGGCCATCAGCTGCAGGACAAACTGTATCTGTCCGCCGGGAGCAGAGCACAAGTGTACAGAGCGACGTGATATTCCGGGAAGCGTGGCATTTGTTCCTTCCGTGGCAGGGCTGATCATTGCCGGGGAAGTGGTAAAAGATCTGATACGGAAATAAGGTGTATCACACCAGCTGGATAAATATATAGACAAATAGAACCTATATAAGTTATAATGTTGTGCAGTGCTGTAAAACAATAAAATGAAAAACGAGGGAAAGATATGTTTATAATTCAGTTTATCAGAGGTTTCTGTATGGCATTAGCAGACAGTGTTCCGGGTGTATCCGGAGGCACAATTGCATTTTTACTTGGATTTTATGATAAGTTTATCGATTCAATTGATGATCTGCTGACCGGAACAAAAGAGGAGAGGAAGGACGCATTTGTTTTCCTGATCAAACTTGGAATAGGATGGATCAGTGGATTTGTGATCGCAGTACTGATCCTGACAAGTGTATTTGAATCACATATTTATTATATAAGCTCCCTGTTTATCGGATTTATTATTTTTGCGATCCCGATCGTGATAAAAGAGGAGAAAAAATGTCTTGGAACCAATAAAAAGGCGATACCGTTTGTACTGCTTGGAATTGCGGTTGTATGTGCCATCACATATTTTAATCCGGTTTCCGGTGGAAATGACGGAGTGAATCTGGATCATCTGACACCGGGGCTTGCAGTGTTTGTGTTTTTTGCAGGAGTGATCGCTATTTCAGCCATGGTGCTTCCTGGAATTTCAGGGTCCACCCTGCTTTTGATCTTTGGATTATATCTTCCGATCATCACTGCAATCAAGGATATGCTGCATTTGGATTTCTCGAGTTTCTGGACGGTAGTTATTTTTGGGTGCGGTGTTTTAGTCGGCATTTTCAGTGTAGTAAAGCTGATCCGCAGGGCATTGGAAAAGTACAGGGCACAGACGATTTATCTGATCATCGGACTGATGCTCGGCTCCATCTTTGCTGTTGTTATGGGACCGACTACTCTGGATACTCCGCAGCCGGCTATGGGAATCCATGATTTTAGTATTCTTTTCTTTTTGATTGGCGGTGCAGTTATTTTAGGACTGCAGAAGATGAAGGATATTAAACAATAATCGGAGTAGAAGACGATGGTTTGAAAAAGACGCACAGCATAGTGCGGATAAGCATTGGATAAAACAGCATAATAGGGACAGAAGGAAACCGGCGCAAGTATTTGTGCCGGTTTCTGTATTGTCTTAAGAACGAAAGGAATTTTAATGGGAGAACAGGAAATGGGAAAGTTATTGGTGTACCTGAAAGATTATAAAAAAGAAAGCGTGTTAGGACCGCTTTTTAAATTGCTCGAAGCATCTTTTGAGCTGATCGTGCCTCTTGTTATGGCGGCGATCATCGATCATGGAGTAGCAGACGGAGATAAACCATACATTATGAAAATGTGTCTGGTACTTGTGCTGCTTGCAGTGATCGGATTGACGTGTTCTATCACGGCCCAGTATTTTGCAGCAAAGGCAGCGGTCGGTTTTTCCACAGGACTGCGCCACGCACTTTTTGAGCATATTCAGAAACTATCATTTTCGGAGATGGATACTGTGGGAACATCCACACTGATCACGAGAATGACAAGTGATATCAACCAGACGCAGAATGGTGTAAACCTTGTATTACGTTTGTTTCTGCGCTCGCCGTTTATCGTGTTCGGTGCAATGATCATGGCATTCACGATCGATGTGAAAGCTGCTCTTGTCTTTGTTGTAACGATTCCGCTGTTATCGGTTGTGGTATTCGGAATTATGCTTGTGAGTATTCCATTGTATAAAAAAGTACAGTCTGCACTGGACAAGGTGCTTGGAATCACAAGAGAGAACCTGACCGGAAGCAGGGTGATCCGTGCTTTTAATAAAGAGGATGATGAGATCGCAGACTTTAATAATAGTAATGATGCACTGACAAAGATCCAGCTTTATGTAGGAAAAATTTCAGCGCTCATGAATCCGCTTACTTATGTGATCATAAATGGTGCGGTTGTTGTTTTAGTATGGACAGGAGCAATCCGTGTTAACAGTGGATATATCACACAGGGTGAAGTGGTAGCGCTGGTAAATTATATGTCCCAGATTTTAGTAGAACTTATAAAACTTGCTAACCTTATTATTAATATTAATAAATCTATTGCGTGTGGAAACCGCATTCAGGCGATTTTTGAATTACAGCCATCCATCACAGATCATGCGGTGACGCCTGTGGCAGAGGAAAAAACAGAACACAGTGGAGAGGTGCCGGAAGTGGTATTTTCCCATGTGGGCTTAACTTATGCCGGAGCTGGTGAGGAATCCCTGACAGACATTGATTTTACCGTGAAAAAGGGAGAGACGATCGGTATCATCGGTGGTACTGGTTCCGGAAAATCGTCGGTAGTCAATCTGATACCGCGTTTTTATGATGCGACAAAGGGAAGCGTGCAGATTGAGGGAAAAGATGTGCGTGAGTATTCGCTGGAAGAACTTCGTGGAAAAATCGGTATGGTACTCCAGAAAGCGGTTTTATTCAAGGGAACGATCCGCGAAAATATGTTATGGGGTAATGAGAATGCAACAGATGAGGACATCATGCAGGCGTTAGAAGTTGCCCAGGCAAAAGAGTTTGTAGATAAAAAAGAAGGCGGACTTGATTTTGAGATCGAGCAGGGCGGTAAGAATCTTTCCGGAGGACAGCGGCAGCGAATGACGATTGCCCGTGCGGTTGTGAAGAAGCCGGATATCCTGATCTTAGATGACAGTGCTTCTGCACTGGATTTTGCAACAGATGCAAAACTTCGTATGGCAATCCGTGATATGGAGAACAGAGCAACCGTATTTATCGTATCGCAGAGAGCAGCATCCATTATGTATGCAGACAAGATCATTGTGTTAGATGATGGACAGATCGTTGGAATGGGAACCCATGAGGAACTCTTAAAACAGTGTGAAGTATATCAGGAAATTTATTATTCCCAGTTAAAAAAGACCGAAGATGAGAAGGAGGGAAGATAAATGAAAAAGAGGATCAATAACCATCAGAGATCAACGATCAAAAAAGTGATGAATTATATCAGAAGATACTGGGGGTATCTTGGAATGTCCATTGTCCTTGCGGCAGTGACAGTTGCATTGACTTTATATCTGCCGGTATTGACCGGACGCGCAGTCGATCTGATCCTTGAAAAAGGAGTGGTGGATTTTGCAGGAATCCTTGCAATCCTGAAAAAGATGGCAGTCATTATCCTTCTGACTGCAGTTGCACAGTGGATCATGAACGCATGCAACAATAAGATCACTTATAACATTATCCGGGATATCCGGAAGGAAGCTTTCGAAAAAATTGAAAGACTCCCATTAAAATATATTGACGGACATTCCTACGGTGAGATCGTCAGCCGTGTCATTGCGGATGTAGACCAGTTTGCGGATGGTCTGTTGATGGGATTTACCCAGTTTTTCACCGGTATTGTAACGATTTTAGGTACATTGATCTTCATGCTCACGATCAGCGTGAAAATTACGGTGGCAGTCGTTGTGATCACACCGGTTTCGCTGCTTGTGGCAAGTTTTATCGCAAAGAAAACATTCTCTATGTTTAAATTACAGTCCGAGACGAGAGGAGAACAGACCGCATTTATCGAGGAAATGATCGGTAACCAGAAGGTTGTTCAGGCGTTTTCCCATGAGGATGAAGCGCTGGAAAAGTTTGATGAGATCAACGGCAGGTTACAGAAATGTTCTTTGAGAGCCATTTTCTTTTCCAGTATCACAAATCCTGCAACCCGGTTTGTCAACAGTCTGGTGTATGCAGTCGTTGGCGTGGTAGGAGCATTTACCGCAATTGCAGGAGGTATTTCAGTCGGGCAGCTTTCTGCGTTACTCAGTTACGCAAACCAGTATACAAAACCATTCAATGAGATTTCCGGTGTTGTGACAGAGTTACAGAATGCGCTGGCATGTGCAGCGAGGGTGTTTGAATTGATGGAGGAGCCTTCGGAAGTTCCGGATGCGCCGGATGCAGTGAACTTGGAGGAGGCAGACGGTCATGTGGCGTTAGAGCATGTATCTTTCTCTTATGTGCCGGAACAGAAACTGATCGAGGATTTTAATCTTTCTGTAAAACCGGGACAGAGGGTAGCAATCGTCGGTCCGACCGGATGCGGAAAAACGACACTGATCAATCTTTTGATGCGTTTTTATGATACAAACAGCGGAACGATCCGTGTGAGCGGAGTGCCAGTCAATGATATGACAAGAAAGAGTCTTCGAAATAATTATGGTATGGTATTGCAGGAAACATGGCTGTGCAGTGGAACCATCCGTGATAATATCGTGATGGGAAAACCGGATGCAACTGATGAGGAAGTGATCGCAGCGGCAAAAGCTTCCCATGCACACAGTTTCATCAAGCGTCTGCCGCATGGTTATGACACCGTAATGTCAGAGGACGGCGGTAATCTTTCCCAGGGACAGAAACAGTTGTTATGTATTACCCGTGTTATGCTCTGCCTGCCGCCAATGCTGATTCTGGATGAGGCAACTTCATCCATTGATACGCGGACCGAGATCAAGATCCAGAAAGCGTTTGCAAAAATGATGAAAGGACGTACCAGTTTTATTGTGGCTCATCGTTTGTCGACCATTCAGGAAGCGGATATTATCCTTGTGATGAAAGATGGCCATATTATTGAGCAGGGACGTCATGAAGAATTGCTCGCCCAAAAGGGATTTTATGCAAATCTTTATGAGAGCCAGTTTGTAAATACATCCTCGCAGGCATAAGGATTTTGGAAAAATAAAAGTTATACTAATCCACATAATAAATGGTGCGTGAGCCGTCAATGCTCTCCATTGTGGAGGTTGTGATGAAATCTTTGACTGCCTCTTTATCTCTTGCGAGAAGACAGTCAAAGATTTTTTTTGCACTGTAATATAATTCTTTGGTGCCATATTTTTGTCCGTAGCGGATCCAGAGACTGCATACAAGATCGCGGAACGAGATAAAAAAGAGAGGGAGCAGAGTGTTGCCACTGATGTAGGCAATCTCGTGGCTGAACTCAAAAATGAGAGAAGCCGTCTTTTCCGGGTCAGTACAGTTTTCCATCTGGTAGACATATTCCTGAAGCCCTAACAGTTCTTTATCTGATGCACGGTCAATCGCAAACTGGGAGGCTTCCACCATAAACATGATTCTTGCTTCCAGCACGGATTTTACTTCACGGTTTTTTAAAACGCCGCCATTGTAATTCATGATGGCAACGAGTGTGTCTAAAGAACCGTCTCTGTGATAGTCTGCGACAAAGGTTCCGATTCTTGGACGGACCACGAGAAAACCTTTCTTTTCCAGTTCGGCGATGCCGGAGTTGATAACCGCACGGGACACTTTCATGGATTCCGCCAGTTCGCGTTCAGGTGGCAGTTTGGAGCCAATCTCAAGTTTGCCGGATAATATCATATTTTGCAGTTCATTTACAAAAAGTTCCCTCAGGGAAGGTGCATTCAGTTTTTTAAATTCCATAAAATCTCCTGTTCCTTCATGAATAAGTGCGTGCGAAACTTCCTTAAGGCTGTGCTGAATTATGAAGATTAACAAAATTTTCGAAAACACGCTTTCGCTATGTGTCACTGGTAACGGTACTAAGAAGCCAGTCACGACTTACGTCGCACCTGCCTTCTAAGGACCGACCGTTCCCCAATGTTTTCTCAAGCTTTTGTCAATTTTCATAATTCAATTTACGTTTATAAGAGTTTCGCGATTGTCTATTATGAATAAGTGTTTGTAAAACTCTCTTAGTAATATTGATTTTTTGTCAAGTATTCTATGTTTTAGTGAATTTCACGATTATTATTGAAGTTTGATATCTGAAATATTAAGTTTGCCTCTGGATAGACCAGATACCACGAAACTATTTTATAAAAGATACAAATAAAAATCAATGATTCGACTTGTAAAATTTTTGTAAAATTGACGATTCATTATCTGGCAGAGACAGAACCGGAAACTTGTATTTTAAGACAGATTCAGATATAATCAAAAGAAGCATGAAAAGAGTGGAGTGAATCATGAAGAAAAAGACCGTGACTTCTGAGACAGAAGAAATTACAATAGACAATAAAAAACAGAAAAGAAAGAGAGAAAAGAAAGCCTACCGGGAGATCCGGTGGGACAGGCTGGATAACACGGCACATCTTTTCCCTGTGATCGCAGGAGAGAATATGAGCAACGTCTACCGCATCAGTGTGACATTGACGGAGCTGGTGCAGCCCGATGTTTTGCAGCAGGCGTTAAACATTGTTCTTCCGAAGATGGATGGATTTAATTTAAGACTTCGCATGGGGGTATTCTGGTATTATTTTGAGGAGAATGGAAAGCCTGCACCGAAAGTACGTGAGGAGAGCAATTTTCCGTGCCGTTATATTCAGCAGAATCAAAACCACAGTTATATGTTCCGCGTGACTTATTATAAATACAGGATTAATCTGGAAGTGTTCCATGTGCTGACGGATGGAATGGGCGGCATTAATTTTTTGAAAGAGCTGACGTACCAGTATCTGCGCCTTGCACACCCGGAACTGAAAGAGAAGGTGGGTGATTCCTTAAACAGCGGCACATCCTTAAACAGAGAGGACAGTTTTTTAAAGAATTATAAGAAGAGTTCTGCAAAAGGCTATCAGACAAAAAAGGCATATCTGTTAAAGGGAGAACATCTCGGACCGGGAGAATTTGGCGTTATGCATGGGTATATGCAGATTCCGCAGTTGAAAGAGGTGTGTCACAGATACGGCTGCAGCATCAATGAATATCTGGTTTCCGTTTATATCTGGAGTGTGTATACGGAGTGTATGAAGGGAATGCCGTCCGCGAGTCCGATCCGCGTGGCAGTTCCGGTAAATCTGCGCCCATATTTTAATTCGATCACAACAAAGAATTTCTTTGTCATGGTGTCGGCAGAATTTCATCCGACAAAGGAAGTCTACACGTTTGCGGAAGTGCTGGCGATCGTGCGCGATAATCTGAGAAGCCAGATCAACAGGGAGCATCTGGAGAAATTGTTTTCCTATAATGTATCCAATGAGAAACTGCTTGCTGCGCGCGCAGTACCGCTTTTCTTGAAAAATATTGCAATGAAGCTTGTGTATACAAAGTCTGCACTTGCCAATACAACGACGATCACAAATATCGGAAATATCGGTGTGGATGAGGAATACCGCCCATATGTGGAGATGTTCCATGCATTTCTTGCAATGTCGAAGGGACAGCATTTGAAGGGAACGATCTGTTCTTATGGAAGTACGCTGGTGTTCTCATTCAGCTTTGATCTGAAAGATGTTTCCGTGCAGCGGGGATTTTTCCGCAAAATCGCAGCAGACGGAATTGAGGTCGAGTTAGATACAAATGGTGTAACTGCCGATTAAGAAGAATGGATCAGGATAGAAAAAAACAGGAAAGTAATGGTGTGAGATGAGCAGATGTAAACAATGTAATATAGAAGTTTTGGATGAGACGGAGCGCTGCCCGCTCTGTCACTCCGTATTAGAGCCTACGATAGAGGTGGAAAATATGTATCCCGATGTCAAGATCAAAACAAGGCGGATGATGCTTTTGTCGCGAATTTATCTTTTCGTGGCGATCGTGGCAGAGGCGGTTTTAGTTGCAGTGAATCATTACGGTGATTTTGAGACGGCGTGGAGCCTTGTTACCGGTCTGATCTTTTTTTACGGATATCTGGTTGTCCGGTTTGCAATCCTTGGAAAAACCGGCTATATTGCCAAAACAATTGTTTTGACTTTAATTGCCATATTGATATTGATTGCAATCGATTTTGTGAATGGTTACCGGGGATGGTCGGTACGGTATGTGTTCCCGGCGGCGATCATTTTAGTCGATATAGGAATTTTGATCTTGATGTGTGTGAACCGGAGGAACTGGCAGAGTTATATTATGTGGCAGATTTTTATGATTTTGTGCAGTTTTGTTCCGATCATTCTGTATCTGACCGGAATTATTTATGTGCCGTATCTGGCGCTCGCGGCACTCGGAACGTCTGTATTTTTGTTCCTTGGAACGCTGATCATCGGTGACAGAAGAGCCAGGGTGGAACTGAAGAGAAGATTCCATATCAGATAAGGAAACGACAGAAGTTTGAATAAGAGGGGTTATGATCAGAAAATTGACTTTGAAAAAAGAAAGAGAACATGAGACAAACGAAGCGAGCATCGCAGGAAATGTCATGCGTGACCTGATCGCGCATGTGACAAACGATAACCTGATCGGCAGGAAAATCAAAAGCGGTGAACTGCGGAAAAAAATGGTCGAACCGCCGTGGAAATGCCCGGATATGTTCACCATGACCACTATCGAGATGGAGCACTTCACAATGGAGTGGCTTGAATTAAAGGAAAATCCAAATGAGCAGAAGGTGATCTTACAGCTTCATGGCGGCGGGTATATCGGAGCGATGCGGAATGCATACCGCATGTTTGCGGGACTTTACAATGAAGTCAGCAAAGGGATGAGTGTACTCACCATTGATTACCGTGTAGCACCTGAAAATCCATATCCGGCGGCATTGGAAGATGCAGTGAGCGCATATCAGTGGCTGCTCGGTCAGGGCTGGTTTGCAGAGGATATCATTGTGGCAGGAGATTCCGCAGGAGGAGGGCTTGCGATGGCACTGTGCCATTATCTGAAAGATCATGGAATGCAGCTTCCATGTGGGATCGTTGCAATGTCTCCGTGGACGGATCTTATGGCAAGCGGTGAATCGTATGATACCAATTATGAGAGGGATCCGTTGTTCGGAAATACGAGGGACAGCCTGATCTATAACAAAGACTATGTGGGTGACCATGATCCGATGGATGCTTATATTTCACCTTTGTATGGGGATTTCAGAGGATTTCCGCCAATGCTCATTCAGGTAGGTTCTTATGAGATGCTGTTAAGTGATTCGGTGAGCGTTGCCTCGAAAGCGAGACATCAGGGTGTGAAAGTAAGACTCAGTATTTATGATGGAATGTTCCACATTTTCCAGATGGCAGCAAAAATGCTGCCAGAATCCAGAAAAGCGTGGGCTGAGATTGGAAAATTTATTGATGTTTTGTCAAATGACTGACATCCATATAAACAGGAAGACCATTTTCATAGGTGACATTGGATTCACCCTGGATCAATGGAGTGAGGTAATCAATTAATTCCTGTGTAACATCATTGCCAGCGGCGTTGATCCATTCAGCAGGAACGGATCTGGCTTCGTTGGCAATATTTTTTATCTCGGCATATCCATATTCAATCGTATATGGATCGTCAGATACACGGTTCATGGTGACCATAGAAGCTGTTACGCCTTCCTCGGAGAGCGCAACGGCTTTTTTTCCTAATTCGACAGATTCCATAAGGTCTGTCTTGGATGCTAAATGGGCTGCACACCGCTGTAATACATTCACTTCGATGGAGCGGACTTTTACGCCTAATTTTTCTTTCACAAGGAATTCCAGTGTTTTTCCGGCGCCGCTCAGTTGGCTGTGGCCAAATGTATCGACTGACTTCTCAGAAGCGCTGATGTAATTGCCGGATGCATCTCGGATACCCTCTGATACGGCAATGATAACGTTATTGCGTTCAAACAGCATACGTTTTACATCTAACAGGAAGTCGTCCGTATCAAACGGAACTTCCGGAAGATAAATCAAATGTGGAGCGGAATTATATCCGTTTCTTGCAAGAGCAGCGGCAGCGGTCAGCCATCCTGCGTCACGTCCCATGATCTCAATGATTGTGACACTCTTGACTGCGTAAATAAAAGTGTCATGGGCAATCTCTAAAACTGAGGAAGCAATGTATTTTGCAGCGGAACCAAAACCAGGAGTGTGGTCTGTCTCACACAGATCGTTGTCGATTGTTTTTGGAATACCGATGATGCGGACATTGCTGCCGATTTTTTTGCCGTATTCGGATAATTTTAAAACGGTGTCCATAGAGTCGTTTCCGCCAATGTAGAAGAAGGCGCCGACATTGTATAATTCAAACTGTTTGAAGATGAAAACATATGAGGAATCATCATCCAGATAATCCGGCAGTTTATGACGGCAGGAACCTAAATACATTGCAGGTGTTGTTTCCAGACGATCCAGATATGCCGGATTTTCATTCATAATCTCTGTCAGATTTAATAAATGATTGTTTAAGATACCAAGGATTCCATTTACAGATCCATAGACAGTCTCATACTGCTCAGATGCCATGACTCCACGGATCACACCTGCAAGGCTGGCGTTAATTGCAACTGTCGGTCCACCGGACTGTGCGACCATTACATTTTTTAAACTCATAGTTTACTCCTTAATAATTCATTAACTTTTGTTAAAAATAGTATCCATTTCTTTTTCTTTTGTTATAATGAAAAAGATAGATTTTTTTGTGAAAATCTTTTTGACTGCTATATAATAGCGGAAAATAACGTGTTTAGCAAGAGGTAGCAGGTGTGAAATGTGATTTATGTCCAAGAAAATGCCTTGTAGACCGGAAAAAGGGTGAAAAAGGAATCTGTGGGCAGACAGAAAATTTAAAAGTTGCGAGGGCAGCACTTCATTTCTGGGAGGAACCGTGCATTTCGGGAGATGCGGGATCGGGAGCTGTATTTTTTTCGGGGTGTTCGCTGCATTGTGTATTCTGTCAGAATGAGAATATCGCAAACGGAACGGTTGGAAAAGAAATCTCTCTGGAGCGGCTCGTGGATATTTTTCTTGAATTGCAGGAAAAAAGAGCCAATAATATCAATCTTGTAACACCGGGACATTTTGTGCCGCAGATCGTGAAGGCTCTGGATCAGGCACGAAAGGAAGGGCTTACGCTTCCGGTTGTATACAATACAAGCAGTTATGAGACGGTTGACACGATCAAAATGTTAGAGGGTTACGTCGATATTTATCTGCCGGATTTTAAATATATGAGCCCGGTTTTGAGTAAAAAGTATTCCCATGCTCCGGATTATGCAGAGGTTGCAAAGGCAGCGATCGCAGAGATGGTGCGGCAGACAGGAAAGGCTGTGTTTGTAAATGGAGATGAAGATAACCTTATTTTAAGTGGAACGATCGTAAGACATCTGACACTGCCCGGTTGTATGGCGGATTCCATGCAGATTTTAAAGTATCTGCATGAAACTTACGGAGATATGATTTATATCAGTATCATGAACCAGTTCACCCCACTTTCCAATCTGGAAAAGTATCCGGAATTGAATCGCAGGATTACCGATGAGGAATATGAGACACTGGTGGATTATGCGATCGATATCGGGATAGAAAATGGTTTTATCCAGGAGGGGGACACAGCGGAAGAGAGTTTTATCCCGGCATTTGACTGTGAGGGCGTGTAAATTTGAAAATGAGAACAATATTTTCTGGTGGAAAAAATTTCCAAAAAAATAAGGAAAATTATATTTACATAATATGGGAAAATGCTATAATTAGCTTCGTATGATTACAAAGAAGGAATAGCAGCGAAATTACTGCAGACAGATTCTTTATCATAATAGAGTGAATTGCGAAAAATTTACGATAAGTAATTGGAAATGCAGACAAGGAGGAGACGAGAATGAATTTTCTAAATTTAGTTCAGGGCGCAGCCGGAAAGGTAAAAGGGGTTGCGACTTTGCTTAGCGGACTGACAAAGACACAGGCAATCATAGCAGGTGTAGCCACTGTGACAGCAGTTGGCGGTGTCGGGACAGGAGGATATTTTTTATATGACCATTTTCATCAGCCGGAACCAATTGTGGCGGATGTTGTGATAAGTACAGAGGTGGCAGAAGAACCGACGGAAGAAGTTGTGGCAGTCGAAGAGGTTGTCACGGAAGAAACAGAGGCGGCAGAACCGGAAACTGTTACATTGGTCGGAAGTTCTATTGAGAAGGATCTGAAGATCAAGATTCAGGACGAGTCCTCGAAAAATGTAAAGGGACAGCCTTTTGAGATCACGATCAAGGCAGACAAGAAGAAGGCAAAATCAACTACATATTCAGATGATGATAAAGATGGTATTATTTACATTAAAAGTATTGATGCCGGAAAATATGATGTCTCTTTGAATGAGATTGATGGATATATTTCAAAAGAAAATTCTTACAAATTAACGGTTAAGGATAAGATTGAATACACCAAGGTAGATGTCAAAGACGAGATCAAATCCGCATCAGAAGTAGCACCGGCAGAGGATGCAGAGGTAGACAATGTTGAGGTGGAGGCTGTTATTCAGGATACAGTGGAAACAGTTGACAGCACCTGTACGCCATCCAAAGTCGGAGCAGGAGATGTGGATACTTCCAATTTCCCGAAAGCTTCTGTTGGTGGATCAACAAAAGTGGACATTGCACAGGCAGCAGTGACGGCTTCCGCAAAACGTGTGGGATACCATGCTACAGGAACGGAATCATCTGGTGTGACTACATCATCCGAGACATCATCGGAAACAGCAACACCAAAATCATCAGAAACAACAGCACCAAAATCATCAGAAACAACAACACCATCGGAAACGACAACACCGAGTGAAGGCAGTTCGGAAACTACTGGTGGTCAGGGAACTGGCAGTGGTCAGAATAATGGTTCTGGAAATAGTGGAAGTGGTGAGAGTACAGGTGGTCAGCAGGGAGCATCTGGTGGAAACAGTAGCCAGAATGGAACATCTGGAGACAAAACAGATGGTACAGAGACAAAGCCGGATGATACGAAACCAGATAAATATGAAATTACCATTGTCCATATGTTTTATAAAAACGATGGAAAAACAAAAGCAGACAAAGCAGATGAAAAAGAGACAGTAACTGTTGCAAAGGATGCGAAAACGGTGTCATCTGCAAAAACATATGACGGATATAAAGCTTCCAACGGTACAACCTTTACCATTCAGGATGGTGCAAAAGAATATACCATCATGTGGGTTGCAACAGCAGCAGATAAGGCTACTTATAAGGTAACACATAATTTCTTTCAGGCTGATGGAAAGACCAAAGCAGAAGAATCCAAAAGTGAAGATATCACAGTAGATGCTACTGCTACTGAGATACAGGCATCTTCTTATGAAGCACAGGGATATAAACTGGCAGAAGGTTCCACGAAGATCAAAGTGGCAGCAGGCACAACAGCATACACACTAAAATGGGTAAAAGCTGCAGCCGCAGCCAGCGCATCCGTCACAGCACCACAGACGGCAGCTTTATATAACAGCACTATTAATAATGCAAATGCAATTGGTCTCACAGCAACATTGACAGACGCAGGCAATATTATTACAAATATTACATGGACAAGCAGCAACGAAAAAGTTGTAAAGGTATCCAATGGAGCGAAAACAGGATGTACACTGACAGCAGTTGGAAAAGGAAGTGCAACTGTTACAGGTACGATCACATACTTATCAAAACCGGGCGATACCAAGACAACCGCAAGTGACAAGAAAATCACATGTACAGTTACAGTCAATGATTTTACTGGAAATACAACAACCCAGTTAAAAGATAAATCCGGTAGATTACTTTACAAAGATTCCGAGTGTAAAAAACCAGCAACCGTGGCAGATTACAATGCAAACGGAACTTACTACACCGAGCCGGTTTACACCGGATGGCAGACCATTGATGGAAAAGTATATTACTATACCAGCAACCATCAGCGTGTAACAGGAAGTCAGGTGATCAGCGGTATCTCTTACAACTTCGGAAGTGATGGAGCATTACAGCAAGGTTCCGGAAAGAACGGTATTGATGTATCCAGCCATCAGGGAAATATTGACTGGGCATCTGTAAAGGCAGCAGGTATCAATTTTGCAATTATCCGTGTCGGTTACCGTGGATCACAGACAGGAGCATTGGTAGAGGATTCCTGCTTCAAGAAAAATATTCAAGGTGCAACTGCAAACGGCATTAACGTTGGTGTTTACTTCTTCACACAGGCTACAACTGAGGCAGAGGCTGTTGAGGAGGCAAGTATGGCATTGACCTTATGCTCCGGCTACAATCTTTCTTACCCGATCTTTGTCGATACAGAGAACGGAAGCGGAGCAGCCCGTGCCAACGGATTAGATAAAGGCACCAGAACAGCATGCGTGGCTGCGTTCTGTAAGACCATTGCAAACGGTGGAAGAAAAGCAGGTGTTTACGCAAGCAAGAGCTGGTACAACAATAAAATTGATGCATCCGCATTCAGTAACTACTTTATCTGGGTTGCACAGTACAACACAACCTGCAATTACAAAGGAAAATATAACATGTGGCAGTACTCTTCCAAGGGAAGTGTTCCTGGAATCAAGGGAAATGTCGATGTAAATATTGCATATTAATTTATGGGTTTTAAAAGGATGACCGGTATCTGTTCAGATACCGGTTGTTTTGCGCATAACAATCAATAAGGAGAACAGGTTTGCCATATTATAATAGGAAAGAGTATCCAAAACAGATATGGGTGTCGCAGATACCGGAGCGTGAAGTTTCTTTGTTAAGAGAAAATCTTGCAGGAATAAAACAAACTACATTTGTATTAATAAAAAAAGAGGAAGCCTTTCATCAGCTGTCAGAGAAGCGGAGCAGAGATATCATTTTTCTGTCTTCGAATCAGTCTCTTTTAGACCTTGCCAGAGATGTGGACGTCCCGGCGATTGCCTATCAGAAGCCGGAAACGGATACATTTCTTCATGCCGATATGGTCGTCGAGGGGTTCGAGGAAGTCGATATGACGTTTTTACAGCGTGTGTATGAGAGACATTTCAACATTCCATGGACGATTCTGGAGACGGAACGCTGTATTGTGAGAGAACTGGAACTTTCTGATCTGGATGCTCTTTTTTCCATGTATGCAGAACCCGGAATGACCGATTATATGGAGGGGTTATATGAATATGAGGAAGAGCTGGAATATCAGAAAGCCTATATCGAAAATATGTATCGTTTTTACGGATACGGAATGTGGCTCGTTTTTGAGAAGAAAACGGGCACACTGATCGGCAGGGCTGGTGTGGAACATCGGGAAGAGTTAAATGGAGATATGGAATTGGGTTATGCGATCCGGACATCTTTTCATCATCAGGGTTATGCCTATGAAGTCTGTCAGGCGATCATGCAATATGCAAGAGAGGTGCTGCAGGTACATCTCTTGCACTGTCTGATTCAAAAAGAAAATACTCTTTCTGAAAAACTTGCCATAAAATTAGGCTTTTCATATTGCGGTGACCGGGAAATAGACGGCGTCCTAATGTCAGATTATCAGATAGAATGGTGATGGAAGCCGGATGCAAAGTTTAAGCGTTGATTTTTGATAGAAAATAAAATATAATCATATATTATACACAAAAGCATAGATAAAGTGGGTGATCTACATGGCAGAACTTTCATCAGAAGAATTAGAGAAAATCGTAAAAGAAGAGGACAATAGTATCAAACCAATGAAGGAATTTGAGAGTCCCGAAAAATTATATCAGGAATTGATCGCCAGTGTCCGTAAGTATCATCCATCTACGGATATCAGTCTGATAGAGAAGGCATACAACATTGCATACGAGGCACATAAGGGGCAGGTAAGAAAATCGGGAGAACCGTATATCATCCATCCATTGTGCGTTGCGATTATTTTAGCAGAGTTAGAGCTTGATAAGGAGACGATCGTAGCGGGACTTTTGCATGATGTGGTGGAAGACACCGTTATGACCGATGAGGAGATCAAGCAGGAGTTTGGTGCAGAGGTTGCACTGTTGGTAGATGGTGTCACAAAATTAGGACAGTTGTCCTACGATGCGGATAAGGTGGAAGTTCAGGCAGAGAATTTAAGAAAAATGTTTCTTGCCATGGCAAAGGATATCCGTGTGATCCTGATCAAACTGGCAGACCGCCTGCATAATATGCGGACACTGAAATACATGACGCCGGAGAAACAGAAGGAAAAAGCGCGCGAGACAATGGATATCTATGCGCCGATCGCCCAGCGCCTTGGTATTTCCAAAATTAAGATCGAATTAGACGATCTGTCTTTAAAATATTTAGAGCCGGAAGCATACTATGATCTGGTTCATCAGATCGCCCAGAGAAAAAGTGTCAGGGATGATTATGTCCAGAGCCTTGTGGAAGAGGTAAAAAAACATATCCACGAAGCCGGAATTCCGGCGCAGATCGATGGGCGGGCAAAGCATTTTTTCAGTATTTATAAGAAAATGAAGAATCAGGATAAAACGCTGGATCAGATTTATGATCTGTTTGCGATCCGTATTATCGTGGATTCCGTAAAAGACTGTTATGCGGCACTTGGTGTCATCCATGAGATGTATAAACCGATCCCTGGCCGGTTCAAAGATTACATTGCCATGCCAAAACCGAACATGTATCAGTCACTTCACACGACACTGATCGGACCGACCGGACAGCCGTTCGAGATCCAGATCCGTACCTATGAGATGCACCGCACTGCTGAGTACGGTATCGCCGCTCACTGGAAATACAAAGAGGCAAGCAATAATGGCGGTGCTGCAGCACCAATGACCGTTACAGAGGAAGAGAAGTTAAGCTGGCTGAGACAGATTTTAGAGTGGCAGAGGGATATGTCCGATAACAAGGAGTTTATGAGCCTGTTAAAAAGTGATCTTGACCTGTTTTCGGATACGGTTTTCTGCTTCACACCGACAGGAGATGTAAAAAACCTGCCAAACGGTTCTACGCCAATTGATTTTGCGTACAGCATCCATTCGGCGGTCGGAAACAAAATGATCGGAGCCAAAGTCAACGGAAAGCTTGTTCCGATTGATTATGTGATCCAGAATGGTGACCGGATTGAGGTGTTGACTTCTCAGAATTCCAAGGGACCAAGCCGCGACTGGCTGAATATTGTAAAGAGCACACAGGCAAAGAATAAGATCAATCAGTGGTTCCGAAGTGAGTTGAAGGAAGAAAATATCATAAGAGGAAAAGAGCTGCTTGCATCCTGTTGTAAATCAAAAGGGATCAACCTTTCCGATATCAACAGACCAGAGTATCAGGATAAAATCATGCGCAAGTATGGTTTTCACGACTGGAATTCCTGCCTTGCAACCGTTGGTCATGGCGGTTTAAAAGAAGGTCAGATCGTAAACCGTATGTACGAGGAATATAAGAAAGATCACCTTGCACGTATTACAGACGAGGAAGTTCTTGAGACAATCTCCGAAAATAAAGAAAAAGTCCCGGAGAAAAAATCAAAGAGCGGTATCATTGTAAAGGGACTTTATGACGTGGCAGTCCATTTTTCAAAATGCTGCAGTCCGGTTCCGGGGGACGAGATCGTAGGATTTGTGACAAGAGGACGCGGTGTTTCCATTCACCGGACAGATTGCATCAACATCATTAATCTTTCAGATATGGAGAGAGAACGTCTCATCGATGCGGAGTGGCAGCATGATGAAGAATCCGGCAATTCCGGTCTTTATCTGGCAGAGATCAAAGTATTCTGTAATAACCGTACCGGGCTTCTCGTTGATATCACAAGAGCCTTTACAGAGCGTGAGATTGATATCAATGCGATCCATTCCAAGACGAGTAAGCAGGGAATCGCAACCATTGATATTTCATTTAACACAAAAGGAAAAGCAGAGCTGACGAGCGTGATCGACAAGCTTCGTCAGATAGACAGTATTATTGATATTGAGAGAACCACCGGCTGATCTGGCTCAGGTGGTTTCTTTCATCTTTTTATGGAGGAAGAAAAAGATGGCACCATTAAGTATACAGACATATGTAGTAGGTCCGGTACAGACCAATTGCTATTTTGCGATCAATGATGACACAAAAGAAGTACTGATCATTGATCCGGGGGCAAGTGCAAAACAGCTTGCAGAGAAAGTGAAAGAGCAGGGATTGAAACCTGTGGCAATTCTTCTGACACATGGACATTTTGACCATGCGACAGGGGCAGGGGATCTGGCGCAGCTTTTGCATATAAAAATATACGCGCAGGAAAAAGAAAAAGAGACACTGGAAAATCCGCAGTTGAATCTGAGCGGATGGCAGGGAAGCGAGCTTGTGTTCTATGCCGATGAATATTTAAAAGATGAGCAGGAAATAGATCTTGCAGGATTTCATATACGGGTATTTTTAACACCGGGACATACGGTAGGAGGCTGCTGCTATTATTTCCCATATCAGAACACGTTATTCAGCGGAGACAGTCTCTTCCAGACTTCTATTGGAAGGACAGATTTCCCGAAGGGAAGTGCATCCCAGCTGATCCATGCGATCCGGGAAAAACTCATGCCGCTTCCTGATGAGACCGCCGTGTATACAGGGCATGGCGATATGACAACGATCGGAACAGAGCGGATGTACAATCCCTATTTGTAGGAGGAAAGCATGATATTAGCAAAATTAAACCAGCCGGAATTCGAGTATGACATACATTCGCTCATCAAAGCATTTTTCCCGGAGGAAAATGTGAGTGCAACGGCAGAAGATAAAAAATATGAGGAAGAGATCACCTTACAGTTTCAAGTGGAGTATGAGCCACAGCAGATAAAAATTGAGTGGAAGGAAAATGGTCAGGAAAGTCATGACCGAAGTTTTCCGGTAGATTTTTCAGACCGCACGGAAACGAAAAACGAACTGAAACAGAATTTTTATCAGATTTTATCAGAGATCACGGGCAAAAAGCTTCCGTGGGGAACGCTGACAGGAATCCGGCCAACGAAAATCCCGATGAAATTTTTAGAGGAAGGAAAAACGGAGGAAGAGATCAGAACCTACATGCAAAAAACGTACTTTGCATCCGATGAGAAAATCGATCTTTCCATTGATATTGCAGAGCGTGAGCTAGAAATCTTAAAAAAGATCGATTACGAGAACGGCTACAGTCTTTATATCGGAATCCCATTCTGTCCGACAACCTGCCTGTATTGTTCATTTACATCCTACCCATTAGTGAGCTGGAGACAGAAAGTGGACAGCTATCTGGATGCTTTGGAAAAAGAACTGGATTATGTTGCAGTAAAATTTGGAAAAAAACATCTGAATTCCATCTACATTGGAGGGGGCACACCGACAACATTGGAGCCATATCAGCTTGACCGGCTGATCCGTAAAATCCGATGCAGCTTTGATCTGTCACACTGTCTGGAGTTTACAGTGGAAGCCGGACGTCCGGACAGCATCACAAGAGAAAAATTAGAAACGTTAAAAAAATGGGACATCACAAGAATTTCCATCAATCCGCAGACGATGAAAGATGAGACATTAAAAATCATCGGGCGCAGACATACCGTGGCACAGACCGTGGAGAGTTTTCAGCTTGCGAGAGAGCTTGGATTCGATGATATTAACATGGATCTTATCATGGGACTGCCGGAGGAAAGCCTTGAGGATGTCAGGGATACCTTAGAGCAGGTAAAAGCGTTAAAACCGGATAATCTTACCGTGCATTCACTTGCATTAAAGAGGGCGGCACGGCTTAACATGTTTAAGGAAGATTATAAAGATTACAAGATGGTCAACACCACAGAGCATATGAACCTCACCGCAGAATATGCAAAAGAGATGGGATTAGAACCATATTATCTGTATCGGCAGAAGAGCATGGCTGGCAATCTGGAAAATGTCGGTTACGCAAGTCCGGGGAAAGCAGGAATTTATAACATTCTGATCATGGAGGAGAAACAGACCATCGTGGCGTGCGGAGCGGGAGCTTCGACAAAACGTGTCTGGAATGAGCCAAATCCGGACGGCACTCATCGGATCGAAAGATGCGAGAATGTCAAGGATGTAGCGCAGTACATCGAGAGAATTGATGAGATGATTGAGCGGAAGCAGAAACTTTTTGCAGAAGAATAAAAGGGTTTTTCTTCCTGAAATAGTACATCAAGATGTATTGAAACAAGCTAATAACTGTGCCTTAAAGGACGAATTCATTTTAGAAGATGAGTTCGTCCTTTTCTCATATATTCCAAAATGACGGTAGAACTGTTCACAAGTTTTATGGTAAAATTTGAATACAAATTGAGCAACAAATCTGGGAAAACATAATCATCAATGTGTAAAATGTGATAGTCATGAGGGAAAAACGAGAATTACCGAAAGGGTGTGGGAGGCATTGTGCGGGAAGAGGACCAAACAATCAGTAGCCTTGGCTGTATTATTTGTTCTAATGTTTATTGGTGGATGTTTTTTTGTGAAAGCCAATCAAGCAAAGGAATTTGAGAAAAACGATTATGGGGTGTTTTTAAATGCGGACGCCTCATCTTTGGAACGATTTAAAACGTATGAAACGATTGTAATTGATGCACAGTATTTTACAAAAAGGGATATTGAATTGCTCCATAAAAATGGAACAGTCGTATATACATATCTAAATATTGGGTCGATTGAAAACTTCAGGGAGTACTATACAACCTATGCGGAACTGGCAATCGGTGAGTATGAGCACTGGGAGGAAGAAGAATGGGTAGATGTAGCAAACCCAGACTGGCAGAAGTTTATAGGACAGCTTTCTCAGGAACTATATGAAAAAGGTGTTGACGGATTTTTTATAGATAATTGTGATGTATATTATTACAATCCGCACGAGAGTATTTTTGAAGGCATTACAGCGATTCTACAAAACATAATGACGTTTGGAAAAGCGGTCATCATCAACGGTGGAGATACTTATGTGGCGGAATATAGGGAACGCTATGGGGCGATTGATCAGATTATGACAGGTGTAAATCAGGAATCAGTATGGAGCAGTATTGATTTTGATAGCGGAACTTTTGGTGAACAAACGAGCGAGACGAGAGATTATTTCTGCAAATATTTGGAAACGTGCAAGGCGGATGGAGTGGAAGTGTATCTTTTGGAATATACGACTAATCAAAAACTGATTCAAAAAATAAAAGAATACTGCAAGGAGCAAGATTTCCATTTTTATATTTCCAGTTCCCTTGAACTTAGATAATGAGTGTTGAGAAATACGAAAAAGATGAGCAAATTAAAAAAGTTCGACCTATGAATACTAGCAGAGAAGGTGAAATTTGATTAGGCGGTTGCGCTCAACTCTATCATCGAAGCGGGACGCCAAAGTGAGAACGCTGCTGTTGCTGAAGAAAATGTAAAGAAAAATAGTGACTGGGTATGCGGTTGCTTTTTCTGGAATGGGATATTGATAAGGCACTGCGTAGGATGGCACTGGAAGAAGAGAAGAATCTGATAGAGACAGTCAATGACATTTTATGGAAAGGATTGAAAGATTATTTAAAACAAACAGGCACAAACCATGTTTTACACAGAAAGGGAGCAGTGTCAGGATTTACGCCGTTATTTGATAAAGACGGCAAATTAGACCATATCTCGGAGGCGTGTGCCTATATTATCGAATTATATGAGAAATATATTGAGAAACAAATGTATTTGAAAAATCATTAAACACAAATCGCCGAAACATAAGAAGAATAACATGTTTTAAGGAGTGAATTGGTGTGGATAGCTTGAAATTAAATCCTGTACAGAAGGCAGCATTTTCTTTGATTCAGCAAGACCTTCGATATATTTATACGGTTATAAAAAATATAAATCCGAAAGCATCTAATTACATACCTACTATGCTTCCGTATTTGGGTGTTGTTATAGATGGAGCAGAGGATTGGCTAAAGGCTATTAAAAATTCAAGTAAATGTAAATTCTGCATGCCATTATTTAATGAATCACAAACTATTTTTTATGAACAAATCAGAAATAGCATTAAGATGTGGCAGCAGGATTATAACGAAATATATATTTCGTTAGGAAATGCTTATCGTAAAAATGATGATTATTTTGGAAGTGTCTGTAAGCCAATTGCCAAAGTTCTTAAGCTATATGATATATATGGAATGGATACTATAAATGGAGTGATTTGTGGGAATACTATTCTGTGCCATTGCTATTCACCGTTTTTTTCATACAGTGAGAATAATGGTGAGTATATAAAGGTAATGAGTGAAATTGGTGGTAGATATATTAATTTGTTCCATGCAACGACTGATTTTCAGGTAAATAATGAATTGCATTTTGGGGTTCAAGATTACGGAGGATTTATAAAATCACCAGTTGGTAATGTATATAGTGACAAGTTTGCAACGGTGTACAAAGGGAACATAATAAAAAACTTAATAATGGACTGCCAATCTTACACAAAGTACCGCCCAAACGAGACTACGGGCGGTATTTTTGTATCATGGCGGAGAAAGGAGGAACTTCCCACGG